>VOFK01003670.1_pt1:0-2500 | contig 241591 bp, 185 predicted proteins | sample 5384121 | NCBI WGS metagenome assembly VOFK01 (sample SAMN12384730, study PRJNA508395) | human gut metagenome | isolation source: healthy gut J | host: Homo sapiens | reverse complement strand
GCGGTGGGTTGTCCCATTCGAAATCCGCGGGTCAAGGGCTATTTTGCGCCTAACCGCGGCTTAGCGCAGCTTATCACGTCCTTCATCGCCTCCGTGAGCCAAGGCATCCGCCATGCGCCCTTTCTTACTTTCTTCTCCTCGCCACGCAGACCTTAAAAAAGCCTGCGGGAAGGCAGCTCATACTTTCAGCTTGTGTCAGTCTTGCGGCGCCATCGCTGGGCCGCAAGGCCTTGAACTTTGTTGGTTCACTACAGTTTCGCTTGTCTCAATATGTCAAAGATCGTTTCCGCTATAATAGCGGATGGTGGAGAATATCGGATTCGAACCGATGACCCCCTGCTTGCAGGGCAGGTTTCTAGCCAACTGAGCTAATCCCCCTCGGGAATAGCCGCAGCCTCCAAAAATGCTCCTGAAAGAGTAGTAGTCCCAGGCAGACTTGAACTGCCGACCTCCACATTATCAGTGTGGCGCGCTCTAACCAACTGTACAAGCTATAGGACTGTCGTCAGGATAAGGCCGCCGCCGGGCTCCTCTCTCGTATGGGAAAGACAGACAGCAAGAAGAGGCAAAGAAGGAAAGCCACAGATGACTTCTCTACTCTATCCTCAGGCACAATCCCGACCCTGTCCCGATGCGGGAAGGGAAAGAGCGGCCTCTCCGAAAGGAGGTCCCAGCCGCACCTTCCGGTACGGCTACCTTGTTTACGACTTAGCCCCAATCACCAGTTTCGCCCTAGGCCGATCCTTGCGGTCACGGACTTCAGGCGCCCCCGGCTTTCATGGCTTGACGGGCGGTGTGTACAAGAGCCCGGGAACGTATTCACCGCGCCATGGCTGATGCGCGATTACTGGCGAGTCCAGCTTCGTGGGGTCGGGTTGCAGACCCCAGTCCGAACTGAGACCGTTTTTGGATCATGAGCCGGTCGCCCGGCTCCCCTCTGTGACGGCCATTGTAACACGTGTGGGCCCCGGACGTAAGGGCCGTGCTGATTTGACGTCATCCCCACCTTCCTCACACCTTACGGTGGCAGTGTCCGCAGAGTGCCCGGCATCACCCGATGGCAACTACGGAGAGGGGTTGCGCTCGTTATGGCACTTAAGCCGACACCTCACGGCACGAGCTGACGACAACCATGCAGCACCTCCACAGGAGTCCCGAAGGACCTCATCATCTCTGAATCGTTCTCCTGCAGTTCAAGCCCGGGTAAGGTTCCTGCGCGTATCATCGAATTAAACCACATGTTCCTCCGCTTGTGCGGGCCCCGTCAATTCCTTTTGAGTTTCATCGTTGCCGGCGTACTCCCCCAGGTGGGATGGCTTAATGCTTTCGCTTAGCCGCGGCAATATATCGCGCCACAGCGCAGGGCATCCATCGTTTACCGCGCGGACTACCAGGGTATCTAATCTGTTTGATACCCGCGCTTTCAAGGCTTCAGCGTCGGTTACGCTCCCGCCAGCTGCCTTTCGCAATCGGGTTCTTCGTCATATCTAAGCATTTCACCGCTACACCATTTCCCGGCGTTGCGCGCACTCAAGTGGGCCTGTTCGCTGCAGTTCGTGACGTTGAGCGCCTACATTTCACAACACGCTTAACAACGGCCTACGCTCCTTTTAACCCACAAAAATCGGATAACGCCCGGACCTTCCGTATTACCGCGGCTGCTGGCACGGAATTAGCCGGTCCTTATTCGCGCGGTACCTGCAGACCTCCAGCACGTGGAGGGTGTTATCCCGCGCAAAAGCAGTTTACAACCCATAGGGGCCGTCATCCTGCACGCTACTTGGCTGGTTCAGACTACGCGCCCATTGACCAATATTCACTGCTGCCTCCCGTAGGAGTTTGGACCGTGTCTCAGTTCCAATGTGGGGGACCTTCCTCTCAGAACCCCTACTGATCGTAGGCTAGGTGGGCCGTTACCCCGCCTACTACCTAATCAGACGCATCCCCATCCATGTCCGCGAAGCTTTACTCCAATTCAGATGTCCTCATCACGGAGGACCCATGGGGAGCGGCTAGTCCGCCTTTCGACGGGTTATTCCCGGCACATGGGCAGGTTGAATACGCGTTACTCACCCGTGCGCCGGTCGACGCCTAAGGAAAGCAAGCTTTTCCCTATCGTTTCCCCTCGACTTGCATGTGTTAAGCCTGTAGCTAGCGTTCATCCTGAGCCGGGATCAAACTCTCCATTGTAAAATATCCGTTTTGACTTCCCACGAAAAGGGAAAGACTTTGTCTCTGTTCTCAAGGACGCTCATCGGATGTACCGAAGGTGGGCTCAAAGCACCTGTTCACAAAAATTGGACTGGCTCTCCTTACTTCTTACCGGATTCGCGACCTGCCAAAATGAGTCAGGAAGCTTATCCGCTGCTTGCGCTACCTCTCTGTCCCATGTAAATCTCACTTCAGATCGCTTACGTCGCTTTATCGCTCACGCTTTCTCGGCGTGCTGCTTTTGTTCGGAAAAGCGTGCAAAGGTACGGCGTAATACCTCAAAATGTTT
>VOFK01001762.1_pt1 | contig 243099 bp, 360 predicted proteins | sample 5384121 | NCBI WGS metagenome assembly VOFK01 (sample SAMN12384730, study PRJNA508395) | human gut metagenome | isolation source: healthy gut J | host: Homo sapiens | reverse complement strand
GGTCTTTCTGTTCCAGCTTCTTCTTGTATCTCCTCGGTCAAGAGCAGAAGTTCTTCCAACTGTTCGGCGTTCTTTAATTCTCTGGATTCGTTCATCTATATCACGTCCTTTCTCTATCTGCTGTTCCAGTTCAGCAATTCGGTGTTCTGTTTCAGTAATAAACTGTTTTCGCTGTTCAGCTTCTGTGCCAATATCTGCCATTGCTGATTTTCGTTTTCCAAAAGTTCTATCTTCGTTTTCTGTTCTTCCATCTTGGAAAGTAGTTCCTCGGTATTTGGCAAAATGTTGAGCAGCTCGGATAACTCGCTGTTTAATTTTTGCAATTTCTGATTCTGTTCCTGCATAAGAGAGAGTTGGGTGTCCCGGTTCTGCATTTCCAGAATCATTTCTGCCATTAAGGTCTGCTGTTCTTCGATTTGCCCAATCATGGACTCCATTAAGGGTATAATTTCCCGGCTTTCTTCTAATGTCATTTAATCGCTCCTTCCATAATGATAATGCACCTGATACTTTCCAAAGGTGTCCAGTATCTTTTGCAATAACGTGTTTTGTTGTTTTATGATTTGATTTTCCGCTACTTTCCACGAACCTTTTATTTCCTGCCCGGCAAGAAACTTTTGTTCAATCTTTCTTGCGTCAGCACCTTCATGGATGGTAGGAATCTGGAGTTTTCCCTGCTTTTCATAAGAACGGTGATCGACCTGATTATGCAAAGGCAGATGTTCATTACACACCTTTGCCCACTCGCTCCGCCACAGTTCACAGTTTTTTGGATTGTTCCATCCCGTAGCATCGGTCAGTACCCGTTTCCATTGCAGGCGGTTTCTTGCACCAATCTTCTGGATTCCGTTTTCATCTAATACAGGGATACGGATTCCATGACGGTCAGGGTTTTTCTTATCCTGCCACCAGTTCGGATGGGATTCATCAATCACGATATTTCCGCTTTTATCTCTGACAAAATCCCAATCTTTGACTTCTTTCTTCCCCCAAGAATGATCCGGGTTAAAAGGGCGCATTGTCAGAAGCAGATGGACATGAGGATTGCCATCCCCTTTGTCGTGGATACTCCAATCAGCACACATTCCCTTATCCACAAATGTTTTTTTGATATAGTCGGCTGTATATTGAATCTGTTCCTGTCTGCTCCATTCTTTGGGGAGGGCAAATTCAAATGACCTGCCAAGTTGGGCATCTGCACTTTTTTCAATCTTCAATACCTCATTCCATAACCGTTGTTTTCTGAAATGTGATTTTAAATTTTTTCTAAAAGCAGCTTCTTTATCTTCTGACCTTTTTTTGTATCGGACAGATTTTTTTTTGAAAGCGTTTTATATTTTCTTCTGGTACTATCTGCCATTCAGGAGGTGCGTTTTCGCACATCATCAGACTGGTGTAGACCACTTCTTTTTTAGAAGTGTAATAACTGATTCGCCCGGTTTCCTCGTTTTTCATCACATCCCCATTGAGATATGCGGAAGCGGAGATAACAGATTTCCCTTTACTTCGTCCGACTATTTTGATTGTGTAATGAAAAATCGCCATGTCTGGATTCCCCCTTTCTGCACATCCGGCATAGATTTCCGGCAACATTGCTTTCAGTTTTAGAAAAAGCAGTATTGCCGGAACGCCCTCTGCGTAAGAGTGCCCTGCGCATAGCAGCCTGCATGGAATGCGCCCCTCTGGCGAAGAGTGCCTCCTGCGGCATGAGCAGGTCTGGCTGAAAGCCCCGCCGACGGAACGAGCCCGGCAAGCGTGAGCGAAGACCGGTTGCCACTTGTGGCAAACTTATTGGGACGACCTCTGGTTGTCCATAAGTGCGCCCTTCATGAAAAAGCAATGAAGGGAATGAAAAACTCATCCCCCCCCGCCATTACACTTCCTCCATATCGGTATGTGTTTCTTTCTGCATTGCCTTTGAAAAAAATTTCCCATTGGCTTCCTGCTTTTTCAGAAAACCAATCAGCTTTGGGATGTCCTCCTCCTCGATAGGTGCACCAAGAACGGATTCCACTGCACCGCCAACCTGACAGAGCCTATGGGTTCGTTTTTTACTTTCTTCGGCTTTCTTTCGTTTCAGAAGTTCTTTCTTCTGTGCTGCATATCGTTTTGCTTTCAAGGCTTTCCTGTTCCTTCTTTTCCATTTCAAGCATTCGTTCTTCATAACTTTTTGTTGATTTTGCCATGATTACATTCCCCTTTCTTTTACAAACATAAGTTCTCGGTTGCGTATCAGAAGAAGCACATGGTATAATCTTCTTGCGTGTAGGTATATCATGGCTTCGGTCTGATAGAACCTTTGGCGGTTTCTTTGGAAGCCGCCTTTTTAATTTGCCGCAGTTCTTGTTACGGCTTTTACATTTCCTCTATCCCTCAAATCACGACCTTCATTAGCTTCCATAAACATTTCCAGAATATCGGTTTTAATCAGGACTTTGCGACCAACCTTTAATACTGGAAGTTTCTTCCATTCTACAAGCTGTCTTAAGGTGTTTCTGCCGATTCCCGTATAGTCAGCAGCTTCTTCGATGGATAATGCAATTTTTCTTTGCGTCATATAATCACCTCCTTATAAATTGCATTATGCAATTCTCGTGATGTAAGTATATCCTTTTCATATCTTTTTGTCAAGCGTTACGAAATATTAAAAACAAATTTATCTTGCATATTGCAATTTTGGAAAAACAATGCTATAATTCATACATACCGAAAAAGGAGGCAGTCAGCATGAAAGATAAAGAACTACGCAAGCTGATAGGCAGCAGAGTAAAACAGCGCCGTCTGGAATTGAATCTGACACAGCCTTATGTCGCAGAAAAGATGGGTGTTACCGCTTCTACAATCCTGCGTTATGAGAATGGTTCGATTGACAATACGAAAAAAATGGTGCTGGAAGGTCTTTCGCAAGCACTCCATGTATCCGTGGAATGGCTCAAAGGGGAAACAGATGAATATGAAACCGACATTACGGATAAGAGAGAGTTACAGATTCGTGATGCGATGGGAGATATTCTGGAACAGTTACCGCTTGCCCTTACCAAAGAAGAAGATGCTTTTTCAAAAGATTTATTACTGCTGATGTTAAAACAATATGGTCTGTTTTTGGATTCCTTCCAGTTCGCCTGCAAAAACTTCAAGGGGAATGCTGGTCAGACGGATATTGCCAAAACAATAGGGTTTGAATCGAATGATGAATATAATGAGATTATGTTCTTAAGGGAAATCACTCATACCATCAATGCTTTTAATGAGATGGCAGACGTCGTAAGGCTCTATTCCAAGAAACCCAAAATAGCAGAACAAAGGCTTGCAAATCTTTTATCAGAGAAGTCTTATACGAAGATTCCGAATCGGTATAGTAAGACAGCCGGAGTTATGATATACTTACACGCACGAAGCATTTCATCAGTTCCGATTGTCTAATATCGAAAGGAGACATACGATTATGGCAAAAGGATCTGTAAGAAAAAAAGGAAAGAAATGGTACTACCGCTTCTATGTAGAGGACGCAAGCGGCAATCTTGTTCAGAAAGAATGCGTTGGAACAGAAAGCAAAAGTGAAACTGAAAAGCTGCTCCGTCAGGCAATGGATGATTATGAGAAAAAGAAATTTGTTGCCAAAGCGGAAAATCTCACAGTCGGACAACTTTTGGATGTGTGGGCAGAGGAGGAATTAAAAACAGGTACGCTCAGCAATGGTACGGTGGAGAATTACCTCGGAACAATCCGAAATATCAAGAAACACCCATTGGCAGAACGGAAACTGAAAAATGTAACCTCTGAACATTTGCAATCCTTCTTTGATTTGCTTTCCTTCGGGGGAGTTCATCCCGATGGAAAAGAGAGAAAGGGTTACAGCAAAGATTACATCCATTCTTTTTCCGCAGTCATGCAGCAGTCCTTCCGTTTTGCAGTATTTCCAAAGCAGTATATTACGTTCAATCCCATGCAGTATATTAAACTGCGGTATCAGACGGATGAAGTGGATTTGTTTTCCGATGAGGATATGGACGGAAATGTCCAACCAATTTCACGAGAAGATTATGAAAGATTGCTTGCTTATCTGCAAAAAAAGAACCCAGCCGCAATACTTCCAATCCAGATAGCCTATTATGCCGGGCTTCGTATTGGAGAAGCCTGCGGTTTGGCATGGCAGGACGTAAATCTGGAAGAACAATGCCTTACCATAAGACGCAGCATCCGATATGATGGCTCAAAGCGCAAATATATCATCGGACCAACCAAGCGGAAAAAAGTAAGGGTTGTTGATTTTGGAGATACACTGGTAGAGATTTTCCGTAATGCCCGGAAAGAGCAGTTAAAAAATCGAATGCAGTACGGAGAACTTTATCACACGAACTACTACAAAGAGGTCAAAGAGAAAAACAGAGTGTACTACGAATATTATTGTTTAGACAGAACAGAGGAAGTCCCGACAGATTATAAAGAAATTTCTTTCGTCTGTTTAAGACCGGATGGTTGTTTGGAACTTCCAACTACTTTGGGGACTGTTTGCAGAAAGGTGGCAAAAACATTAGAGGGATTTGAAGGCTTTCATTTCCACCAGTTACGTCACACCTATACAAGCAACCTTTTAGCAAATGGAGCTGCCCCAAAAGATGTGCAGGAACTGTTAGGACACTCAGATGTAAGTACCACAATGAATGTCTATGCTCACTCCACAAGAGATGCTAAACGAAAATCAGTTAGGCTTCTTGATAAAGTGGTGGGCAATGACTAAAAAATTTCCCTTATTTCCCTTGTGATTATCTCATAAGGGCAAAAAGAAGGGAAACTACATATCATTTCACTAATGGACAGGCGGGAAAGCCTATAAAATGGGGAAAGTTAGAGGAATAATTATATAAATTCCAGTTTATATAAGCATCTTTATGAAAATATTTTCTAATTGCGTTCTCATCTTGCGCAAGAATGACTTTCCAAAATTCCTTTACATTCATTTTTCATTCCCTCTCATTACTACTCCAAATTTTCGATTGAGATTTCACCTGTTTTAAGAGATTTAATAACTGTTATATTTTGTTATCAAATTCTCCGCAAACCATTGAAAATACCGAATTTGTCACAGTTTATCTAATCTACATCTCTTTGGCAATACAAGACTAAAAGCTCCTGCTGCATTAAGAGTAGGAACTGTAAATGACTCTACAATTCTCTTCTCTGTACTACGCTGTCCTCGTATCAAATCTCCGAACCTCTCTAGTCAAAAGCCCTTGCATAATGGGTTTCACTGCCTACATCAATACCTACAACTAAAGTTTTTTCTCAACCTTCTTTCTTGGAATTCCTTATAACTTGAATTATACAGGAAATTCCTTAAAATTGAAATATTTAGATTTGCTCCAGTATATTGTCATTCAGCAAGAAATCAAAGATTCCGACTGTTATGATACCTTGTTCATCAGTATTCGGTTTGATATCATCTTTCACGACTATAATTTTTTTTGAAAAAGTCATTTAATTTGGTCAATGACTTTTTTTTCCTGTACTATTTTTTCAGGAGATGTCATTTCAAATGCAGATTGGATATAGTATTTCTTATCCCCTTTATTAGCAATAAAATCTATTTCCAGAAGCTTTTTTTCTCTTTTTCCTGAATTTGATGTCTCATAAACTTCTACAACACCTACATCAACACGATAACCACGGCTTCTAAGCTCTATATAGATGATATTTTCCATAATATGATTCTCTTCTTGTTGTCTGAAATTTAAGCGGGCATTTCTTAAGCCAACATCCTCAAAATAATACTTTGCAGGAGTATTCATATATTTTTTCCCTTTCACATTGAATCGTACTGATTTCTCAATGAGAAAAGCATCAGATAGATAATCTAAATATAATTTGATGGTCTTATCTGATAACGATTTTTGACTCATGCTTTTAAAAGAGTTAGAAATCTTAGTCGGATTTGTCAATGAACCTGTTGCTGAAGCAACGATATCTACCAGTATATCTAATTCATCATCTGTCTTTATGCTGTTACGTTCTTTAATATCTTTTAGATAGATATTATTAAAGAGTGAAATCAAATATTCTGCTTTTAGTTCATCAGTCTTTCGAGAAAGAATCAATGGCAGTCCCCCATAAGTATAATAATCCTTCCAAGCCTCGTTCTTATTATCATAGGCAGTACAAAAATTCTGCAAAAGATAATGGATATACACGAATTTCGTCTCCGCGTCCTCTAAATTCTGTCAGAATATCACTAGAAAGAAACTTCGAATTACTTCCGGTTACATATATGTCCAGATTTTCAATATGAAGAAGCCCATTGATAAGATCCGTGAAGTTACTGTTCATCATCTGGATTTCATCCAAAAAGACATAGTGCATTTCATCATCTTTAATATTGTCTTTTACATAATTGTACAGTTTAATAGCATCTCTATATTCAATATTTGCAATATCATCCAGCGCTAAAGCAATAATATGGTCTTTTTTTGCAACACCCATAGATAGTAGCTTATTTCTATACAAATGAAACAATAAATATGATTTTCCGCATCTTTTGATTCCGGTTACTACTTTTACAAGACCATTTTCTTTTCGTTCCAGTAGTTTATTTAAATATCTATCTCTTACAATTTCCATGATACACCTCCGAAAAAAATGTTTTTGCAACTTTTTTCGGAATTAGTATACTACGAATTTGTTATATTATGCAATGTATATATTCCGAAAAAAAGTTGTATTACAACAAAATTCGTAAAGAATTGATGCCTTAATAATTTTTTTCCGGTATGTTTTTGCACCCCGTTACACTTTTCATATATTATCAGCTCTACAAATTGGGATTTATCTCATTCTATCGCTTGCAATGATTGCCCATAATGCAGTATCAATAAACTCTCCATTTTTATAGTACTTTTGTCGTGCGATGCCTTCAAAAGACATTCCACACTTCTTTAATACTGCCGAAGATGCATTGTTACCAGCGAATACTTCTGCTTGAACTCGATTTAGACCAATTTCTTCAAACGCATAGTCTAAAACCGCCATTAGCACCTCCGTCATAATCCCTTGATTCCAGAACCTAGGCGATAGCATATAACATGTATCAGACATCATGCATGATTCTTCAACATTACCTAAGTTAATAGTTCCAACCAGTTCACCAGTTTCTTTCCATTCAATTACCCAATGAAAATATGAACCCGATTCATAATTCGACGACCATCGCTTAACTTTCTCTTTATATACCTCAACATCATCAACAGGATTAAATGGATAGTATTTGCAAACTTCATCGAACTTAGCCCAGTTCTCATACATCATAGAATAATCATCTGGAATTATTCTTCTCAATTTACATCTCTCAGTCTCAATATTTTTTTTGTACCTATCAAATTCATTTCTAATCATCCTCTTATATCAGCAAATTCTTAATAATGGTGTCCCTTCCACCGAATATTTCATATATCATTTTTTTTCTTCTGGTGACATCATGGCTTCGTTTTTTGAATTACTCCTGACAACCAGCCGTTTTCTTCCAATGCCTTATATTGTTTACTATTTGTATTGACACCATTATAGGAATTACCTAATCCGCTAATATTCATCGACATATAAAAGCCTCCTTGCAATTAAATTAAAAATCCGTTTTGAGTAAGTTCAATGTTATATTAGTTGTATCGTCATAATTCACCCAAAAATAAATAGTCCATTCTCTCCAAATACCGAGTTGTTTATCTCTATCCTCTAATAGTGTTTGCTTCACTGTCAACTTTGTAAGCAACATATTCATAATCAAATTCATATCTGAATCTATCTCCGCCAAATTTCGTATCCTAACGGAATTTCTTTTTAAATTATTTTGCAATGCTTCTTTATCAAATTCTGTCCCCCCTGAGTTTTACACTCCAACAAAAAACAGCCACACCCAAATCTCATCAAAATTCAATCTGGTGTGACTGTCCTTTTCCTATTTATAAGATATTACACATTCCACTTCGCAAACTCTTCGTCCGTACACTTCACATAATGTGTACCTCCAACGTGATGCTCCGTTCCAAGTGTATAATCAATTCCTGACGTTGCATAGTCATAGCTTTCTGCTGATCTTGTCTTTTCTACGATGGGATTCGGTGTCGGGATCGCTGAAAGCAGGCTTTTCGTATATGGATGGATCGGATTTTCAAAAATTTCATCCGTGGTTCCTGTCTCCAGCAAATGTCCTAAGTGCAGAACTCCGATACGATCCGAGATATATTTTACCATAGACAGATCGTGAGCAATGAACAGGTAGGCTGTGCCTGTTTCCTGCTGGATATCCTTCATCAGGTTGACTACCTGTGCCTGAATGGATACATCCAGTGCAGAAATACATTCATCTGCAATGATCAGCTTCGGATTCATGATCAGGGCTCTTGCAATTCCGATCCTCTGTCTCTGTCCACCGGAAAACTGGTGCGGATAACGGGTCGCATGCTCCGGTGCAAGACCTACTTTTGCTAAAATTGCTTTGACCATCTCATCCCGCTCTTCTTTATTTTTGCATTTATGATGGATATCAAGACCTTCTCCGATGATATCTTCTACTTTTTTTCGCGGATTCAAAGAAGCCATTGGGTCCTGAAAGATCATCTGCATCTGCGTGCGGAGTGTCTGGCTGTCTGACTTACTCATCTTTCCACTGATATCTAAACCGTTGAATTGGATTTCTCCTGCGGTCGGATCATACAGACGGATAATGCTTCGTCCTATTGTGGATTTTCCGGAACCGGATTCGCCTACTAATCCGTAGGTTTCGCCCGGATAAATCTTAAAGCTGACATCTTCCACGGCTTTGACGGTAAAGCTGCCGCTTACCTTAAAATACTGTTTCAGATGATCTACCGTAAGAAGCGGTGTTGTATTTTCATCAATCTTCATATTCTTCCGCCTCCTTCTTCATTCTTTCGATCCTTACCCTTAATTCCTCCGGCATCTCTACCTTCGGTGCTCTTGGGTCTAACAGCCAGGTTGCCGCATAATGTGTATCCGTGATCCGGAACATTGGCGGCTCTAACTTATCATCAATCTCTAACGCATACTGGTTACGCGGTGCAAAAAGCATCGCCCGGTTTTTCGCGAAGAAGATTTGGCGGTGAACCAGGGATCGTATAGAGTCTGTCATCATCGGTATCTAAATCCGGCATTGCAGACAATAAGCCCCAGGTATATGGATGACGCGGATCGTAGAAAATTTCATTAATTTTTCCTTTTTCCACGATTTTTCCTGCATACATGACATTTACATAATCAGCTACTTTTGCAACCACGCCCAAATCATGTGTGTGATATAGATAACAGAGATTCCTCTTTCTCTTTGTACCCTGCGGATCAGCTCGATGATCTTTGCCTGAATCGTAACATCCAGTGCAGTTGTCGGCTCATCACAGATCAGCAGATCCGGATTGCAGGCAAGTGCGATCGCAATAACTACTCTCTGTCTCATACCGCCGGAAAGCTGATGCGGATAATTTTTCATTCGTTTTTCTGCATCCGTAATTCCTACCTCTTCAAGAAGATGTACTGCTCTGTCCCAGGCTTCTTTCTTTGGTGTTTTAAAATGCCAGATCATTCCCTCCATAATCTGTTTTCCAATGGTCATGGTAGGGTCTAAACTTGTCATCGGGTCCTGAAATACCATGGCGATCCGTTTCCCATTGATATGTCTTCGGATCCATTTTTTATCTTTTTGTAAAATATCTACGGTCTCCGGTGTACCATCCGCATGATGATAACTGAATTCGATCTTTCCTCCGTTTACCTCTGCGTTGGAGGCAAGAATTCCCCATTGCAGCTTTCATGGTGACGGATTTTCCGGAACCGGACTCTCCTACGATAGCAACGGTTTCCCCTTTATAAAGGTCAATATTAATTCCCCGGATAGCATGTACCGGTCCTGCGGTGGTCTTGAAGGTAATATCAAGATCGGATATCGCAAGAATCTTTTCTTTGTTTTCAGACATGTTCTCGTACCTCACATTTCCTTCATTTTCGGGTCTAACGCTTCTCTTAATCCATCTGCCACAAGGTTAAAGCTCAACATTAAGAGTGCCATAACGATGATCGGCGGGATGATCTGGTAAGAATGCGTTGTAAAGCTGTTGAATCCCTCTGTGATCAATGAACCTAAGGAACATTGCGGTACCGGAATTCCAAGTCCTACGAAACTTAAGAATGCCTCTGTAAAAATAGCAGTCGGTATCGAGAACATTACCTGTGTAATGATCGGTCCGATAATGTTTGGCAGGATTTCTTTGAATATAATAAAGAAACTTCCCGCACACAAGTGTTCTTGATGCTAAAACAAACTCCTGCTCTTTCAGCTTTAACATCTCTGCCCTTGCAATCCTGCTCATGCCGACCCACTCCGTCAGCATCAGTGCAAAAATGATCGTCAGCATACCCGGTTTTAATACTAACAGCAATAACGTTACAATTACCAGTCGCGGAATACCGTTGGCAATTTCCAAAATTCTCTGCATCACCATATCGACTTTTCCGCCAAAATATCCTGAGATCAGACCATAGCTCATACCGATGATCATATCGATCAAAGCAGCTGCCACAGCAATGATCAGAGATACTTTTGCTCCTGACCAGGTACGGGTCCAGATATCACGTCCGAAGTTATCACTTCCGAACCAGTAATAGACGTTATCAAGTCCTTTTTCTACATAGTAGTTCATCTTTTTGCTTCCGCTGGTGGTACTAATACTTTCACTTCCATCAAAAATGCCCAGTTTTTCCAAAGAAGCGACACGCGGTGCTAAATTCTTCTGGCTTCAGGTTCTGCTCTGAGTAAGTATACGGTGTCATTCCCGGTCCGATAATGACCATTACGGTGATCAGCACGATAAAGATCAGTCCGATGACTGCACTTTTTTCTTAAAAAAACGGATCAATACATCTTTCCAGAAATTCTGTGAAGCAAAGTTCGTATCAATGCCAATCTCTCCGGCATTGCTTTTTAAACGGAAATCCTCATCAGTCGGCACATATGCCGCCGTCACGGTTTCCATACAGGTTTCTTTTTCTCTCATCTTAATCACCATCCTTCGCAAGTCTGATTCGCGGATCAATGATTCCATAGAGAATATCCACTACCAGCATAATGATAATGTACATTGCAGAATATACAAAGCTCAATGATATGACAACATTATAATCGTTTGACTGGATCGCAGTAACTAAAAGACTTCCGACTCCCGGAATGGCAAAGATTTTCTCTACTACCAAAGAACCGGTCATCAGATCTACGATCAGCGGAGCTAATACCGTAATGATCGGGATCAGTGCATTTCGCAATGCATGCCGAAAGATCAGGGAAGCTCCTGAAATACCTTTACTCTCTGCTAAAAGCATATAATCACTGCCTAATACTTCTAACATCTCACTTCGCGTAAAACGTGCGATCGATGCCATCGTAAACATGGACAGCGAAATACTTGGCAGGACGCTCGATCCCATCACATCCTGTATGTTAAACAGCATTGGGAACCATTTTAATTTAAATCCTAAAGAATAGCTGAGTGCCAGCGCAAACACATAGGACGGCACGGATACTCCGATAACCGAAATGATCGTTGCGATAGAATCCCAAATTGTATTGTGCTTTAAGGCTGCAAGTAATCCTAACAGTAATCCTAAAACTGCACCAATCAATACTGCAAATCCTCCGATAAGAATGGAGATAGGAAGTCTTGTCTGAATCAACTGCGAGATTGGTGTATTTTTTTAGAAATATTATAGCTAACTCCAAAATCTCCCCTCAGCATATTTCCGACATATCGGAAAAACTGAACGACCACCGGTTGATCTAATCCATATTTTGCATAAAGTGCCGCCCTCTGGCTGTCATTTAACTTTTCATCGTTAAACGGAGAACCCGGCATCAACTGCATCAGTACGAACAACACCAGCAGGATCGCCAAAAGCGTAAAGAGTGCTGTAATGACTCTCTTCAGAGTATATTTTTTCACGTTTTCATCCTCCATATTGATAGGAAATAGCTGCACCAAGTCTGACCTCAGTGCAGCTCATAACACCCCGGTATGGATGTCTCATTTTTTTTTATTTCTTTACAGTGTCTTTATAAACACGGTTCAGTGCTACCGGATGGAATTCGATTCCCTCTACCTTAGAGGATACCATCTCTGCATTACACTGTGTATATAATGGCATGATGACAACATCATCCATTGCAATCTTCTCTGCTTCGTAGAGTTTTGCCCAACGTCCTTCTGCATCTGTGCAAAGGTCACCGGTTGTACATTCTGTGATGATCGCATCATAGTCAGCATTGCTCCACAGACCATAGTTGTTGGAGTTATCTGTTACCCACATTCCTAAGTATGTCATAGGGTCTGCGTAGTCCGGTCCCCAACGTGTAAGACCAAGCTCAAAGTTACCATTCTGTAAATCTTCTACTCTCTGTTTCTTAGGCTCTACAACAAGGTTTACGGTAAGACCAGGAAGTGCTTTTTCCCACTGCTCTTTTAATACCTGAGCGACTTTCTGTGGTGCGTCATCTGCATCCACTACCATGTCTAACTCAACTTCTTTGACTCCTAATTCCTCTAAACCTTTTTCCCAGTAATCTGCTGCAGCTTTTGCATCATATTTGCATACATCGCTGTATTTCTCCTGGTCTTTGGAATAGTCGGAACCATCCGGACCTGTTGCGAACTGCGGTGGTACTGCTGTATAAGTTGGTGCGGAACCATCTTTTAATACATCTTTTGTAACCGCCTCACGGTCGATTGCCATAGTCATAGCTTTACGAACATTTAAGTTTGCAAGCTCTTTTACATCTTTGATGTTAGATGTTACATACCATAAGTAACCTGCACCAATGCTCTGGAATTCAGGATCATCTTTTACCTGATCCACCTGCTCACCGTTTACAAGAGTTGTATCTAAGTCACCGCTCTGGTAGCTCATTAATGCCTGCTGTGAATCCTGGATTACCTGATAGTTTAATCCTGAAAGGGAAACACGGTCTGTATCCCAGTAATCTTCATTCTTTGTTAAATGGAATGCTGTTGCTGCCGGCTCATAAGAGTCTAACACGAAAGCACCATTAGAAAGTGTTGTCTCCGGGCTTGTTGCAAAAGTATCACCACAAGACTCAAAGAATTTTTTCATTTACAGGATAGAATGTCGGGAAGTACATCAGTGACTCAAAAATAACTTACAGGTACATTTAAGCTTACCTCAAGTGTCTTATCATCTACCGCTTTGACTCCTAATTCGCTCTTATCCTTTTCACCGGCGATAATCTCTGCTGCATTTTTTACCTGGCCGATATCACTTAACATGTATGAATATTCAGAAGCAACATCAGGATCTACTGCTCTCTGCCATCCGAATACGAAGTCTGCTGCTGTTACAGCATCTCCATTACTCCATTTTGCATCGCGTAAATGGAAGGTATATGTAAGTCCATCCTCTGACACATCACAGCTCTCTGCGATTGCCCATACTGCCTTTCCATCTTTGTCCATCTGCATGAGACCATCTGTATAATCAGCAATTACCTCAAAAAGAAGTACCATCTGTTGCCTGCTGTGGATCCAGTGATTCTACAGGGGTTTCAAGCATTACATTCAGGTCTGAAGATGAAGAAGATTCTGATTTACTTTCTGATTTTGAAGTATCTGCTTTATCAGAAGAACTACCACATCCAACAAGACCCAGCACCATTGTTGTTGCTGCAAGAACAGCGACAAATGCTTTTTGCTCTTTTTCATTTTTCTTTCCTCCTTAATATTTTTATAAAAAAAAATACAAGGGTGGCATCATTTCATGCTCCCTTGTATTTTTATACATTATATCACATACTTTTTACAATTACCAGCATTTTTTTACATTTTTTGTAAAAAACTTCTATTTCCCATCGGTTTTATAGGTTTTTATTGACTGCATTTGACGATCAAAAGTTCCACTGCAATCCTGTCATTCATTCTTCCGGACTTCACACTCTCTTCAAATTCCACGCCGTCTTCTATGGCTTCCCGTATCTGCTGCATCGTAAAATTGCCTGCCATCCTCTGGTTTTTTCTGACTGCAAATTCCGGCATTCCCGCCTTCGATGCAATGGTACGGCTGTCTGTGCCCTGTCCGGTCAGTTCTTTGATCAGCATCAGCTTCTGAAACTGACGCAGAATCAAAAACAGAATCCTCATCGGTGGTTCTTTTAAGGTCAGCAGGTCATAATAAAGGTCTAATGCCTGCTTCTGTCTTTTTTCTGAAATGGCATTGATCATCTCAAATATTTTGTTTTCCGTCTGCTCTACGCAGATGGCTTCTACCTGTTCCTCTTCAATCGTATCACGATCCATGCAGTAACAGATCAATTTTTCTAACTCCCGGTCTATATTTTCCATGTCATTTCCGGTTTTGGTAATGAAACGCTGATATGCCGCCCTGGTCATTGCTTTTCCTTCTTTTTTCAGTCTGCCACCGACCCAGCGCATCAGTATCTCATCATTCTGTCTTTCAAAGCAGACGATCCTGCCTGATTTTTTGACCTGTTTATAGAGCTTATTTCGCTTGTCTACTTCGGATTCCACAAAAATAAAACAGGTGCTTTCCGCCACTTCCGGGATATAGGCTGCAAGTTCTTCGGCGGAATTTTTAAAAAAGCCACTGTCCTCCACTAAAATAACCCTGCGCTCTGCAAAAAAACGGCAGTGTCTCTGCTAAGTCGATCAGTTCGCCCTGTGCAATGTCTTTTCCCTCATATGCCGAAAAATTCATTGTATCACCCTGCGTTACCATGGCTTTTAACAGCTTCTCCTTGTACTGGCGTTTCAGATAAGCCTCTTCCCCATAAAGCAGATAAATATTTTGAAATTGTCCTGTTTTTATATCCTCATCAATGCTTTTCATATGGGTATTCTAACACAAAGGAGGAGGGTGCTTCAAGCCAGCCTTTGGAAAAATAATAATGCTTCTTGACAATTCCCGCACTTTCCTATATTCTATGATAAGAAGAAATGAGTTTTTAACCGTACAGCCTATTGCTCAAGCGGGGTACTCGTTTCTTTTTTTATGTTTATAATGTCGTACAAATACAGCTTATGGTCAGCCGCATGACGAATAATCAGCTCTGCCCGATATACATTGTATCTGCCTACTCTCCCTTCCTCTGCATATACCGGCAATGCAAATCTTGTGTCACATCGGTACCATCCATATCGTGCGTCAAAGCAATGCTTTTTTTTTTGCCAGATTCTTCTGCTTTCTTAAATTAGTAGCAATTCTAATCATTTCTGGCAATCCTTGGGCTGCATTTGCTTTCGCTTTTGCAAAACCCCCCTTCAATTTTTCTGTATATTTTGAACCCGAATATTCGTCTGCTAAATCCTTCCCCAAATATACGATATCCCCTGTGTCCATAATCTCTACAAATTGTCCTATATACCGTCTGATATAATTCTCTACACTATCCCAGTCGATATTCTGCCGCCCTTTGAATTGTATATTATGGATTACTACAATGCGTTTTCCTTCATCATCCTGCACTACTTCACTATTTCTTTTCATCAGTTTCTCCTAAAACCCCCTTTTCTTTTTAGCAGCCTCCGCACGCAGGCCTTCCCATCCTCCTGCGTTATACTAATCTGTCCGCACTCCGTCGTCTGAAAGATTTCTGCACCGACGTCCTGCATATGTTCTACCGCTTCTTTTCCGGGATGACCATAAGAATTATTCCGTCCGCAGGAAATCGTTGCCAGTTTCGGCTGTAAAACCTCCAAAAAACTCCTTACTGTTCGATGTCTTAGAACCGTGATGTGCTGCCTTATACCAGTCAATTTTCATATTGCCATATGCTTCTATGAACTTTTTCTCCTGCTCCTGCCCTATGTCTCCGGTCAGAAGTCCTCGGAAAGCTTCATGCTCTAAGAGCAGTACCAGACTGTCTGCATTGCGTTCCCCTTCCACGGATTTTTCTGAAGGATACATGGCTTGGATACGGACTGAAGCATCTCGAAAACATTCTCCCTCCTCCAGATAAAGCACCTGACATCCCTTTCTCTTTGCAAGAGCCACCAACTCTTCCTGTGCTTCATCCCTTAAAACATATTTAGAAAACACGAGATGTTTTATGGGAACATCTGCCTCTAATAATTCCATCAGACCATTACAGTGGTCTGCGTCACAATGACTGACAAACCAGTAATCCACCTCTTTTTACTCCATGAGATTTCAAAAAGGCTGTATCCGATATTTTCCGACTTCCGAAACATCCACACTTCCGCCATCAACAAAAATTTCCGTACCGGCATCCGATTCTATATAAATGCCATCTCCCTGCCCCACATCTAATACCTGAATTTGAAATCTTTTTCCTTCTTTTTTTGCATGGAAAATGTAAGTAGTCCTAAATAGAACAACGTTAAGGCAATCCTTTTTTAATCTATGATTTTCTAATCTGTTATTTAATTCTGTTTTTAATTTTCTTTGAGGTTTCTTTCCATACCAGAGCCATGTTAATATGGCAGCCAAAACCACATAATAAAAAATCAATCTTTGCAGCCTTGGTTTTCCTGTCGTCCAGACAGCTCCCGGCAACTTCAAAAAAAGCCGACATAGAGACTGGTACAACAGTAACATCCCTTTTGCACCCTGCAACGGCAAAAAATCCAAGTACCGGATGCAGCAATCCCAAAAGACCACCAAGAATCCCAAGAAACAAGACCGCTCCTGTAGTTGGAAGTATCAGTAAATTGATAAAAATGACATATGTTGGAAGTTCAAAATAGCAATATGCAATGACCGGGATCGTAAATGCCTGAATGCATCCGCTGACACATATCTGCTCTCTGATCCCCTTTTGAATGTCCATGCTTTTCAACAGAATGACAGACGCATTGACACCTAAGACTGCTAAGAATGAAAGGATAAATCCTGTATAGGCGTAGACAAACGGATTTTCCCATAATAAAAAATGGCTGCTAACGCCAATCCGGTCAGCGAATCATAACTCCGTCCGATAACACCTCCAAAAAAGAAGCAACAGAAACATGAGTACCGCTCGTTTTGTAGAAACTCCTGCTCCTGATAAAACAGCAAATACCAAAATTGCCACTGCCGATAGAGTGCTCCTTAACAAGAGCGGCACTCGTTGTTTTTGGAGCATTTTATAGAAACCCATCCCAATGATAGAGACATGTAAACCTGAGATCGCCAGAATATGGGAAATCCCTGTCTTTTGATAAAGGCTCTTTATCTCCGGCTCTAAACAGCTGTCTGTCTCCCTAACACCATGGTACTCAACACCCCTGCGGTTTCTGCTCCCATCGTTTTTTTGATAAAGCTGTATGACCTCACGTTTTTTCTGATAGAGAAATTCTGCAAACCGATCTGTATCACGGCTGATAAACTGCACGTTCTCTCCATAGAATTTAAAGTCTGTTCCCTGACTTTCATAAAAGTTCTTTTCGTCAAAATTTCCTTCATTCCTTGCAGGTTCTAAGGTTTTGACGGTTCCATTGACATAAATGATATTTCCGACAGATACGTCGGTATTCAGATATACTAAGATTTGTCTGCATGGAAGCTGCTTCTCTTCCACACGAAGATTACAATGTTTCAGATAGATTTTGGTACTTTTTGCACCCTCTTCTTTTTTTTGAGACAGTTCCCCAAACGGCTGCTTTCTCTCCATCTTCTAACAGGGATTCCACTGCCTGATGGCTTTTTATGGCATTTTGCATATGACAGATTCCCAATACAAATATCACAGAAAATGTCACAGCATATACGATTCCCTGCACACTTCCCCTCTTTTTCCAGCGAAGATAACTATGACACGCAAGGAAGATCGCAGATAGCAAAAATATCCACACATTCCAAAGACGCGCCGACAAGATTCCCAGCAGAAAGAATGCAGCCGCTAAAAAAAAAAGCGGCCTTTTATTCACTCTTTGTTTTCTCCCCCTTTTTTTGTCCTTCTTCTAAATAATCCAGATTCCGGTCATATATCTTATCGAGTTTGTAACTGTCGCGATACACTCCCTTGGTACTTCCATTGACAGAAATCTGAACCTTGCTGACGGTGGAGAGTTCAGACAAGGAATTGACAATGGAATAGATGACAATCGGCTCCTGAATTTCATAATCCTGATTTGTAAAGCCCGCATCAAAGTTGACATAACATACTCCATCTACGGTTGTGACACTGAGCAGTTTTGTTCCTGACGGAATGGCTGATTTTCCTTTTGCATTCTTCGGTTGTTCTAAAAGATGCTCGATCACTAATTTTTCTATCGAAATATTACTGCTGTAGTGGACCGTCTGTGTCTCTTTTACCAATGCATCTCCATCCCGGTTAGAAAAATACAGTGTCAGTGTCGTCGTCTGGATCGCATTGATCTGCTCTCCCGGATTTTCCACAAAACTTTCTGCAGTCATCAGTCCTACTACATTATTTTTTGGAATCTACTAAAGGACTGTCTCCCACAAAAAAGGAAACACAGGAGATATCCGGTATCTGCGTCATGGTACGCACTACGGCTGCACGACAGAACACCTCCGTTGCCGCATCCATATTATAGTAATCCGAATCCATCCAGACAGATAGCTGGTCGCCTTCGATCCGATACTTTGTAATCTCCACATCATTCGGAATCGGCTTCTGATATTCCACGTCCTCCGGTGCTGAAGAAAGCTCCCGCAAAAATTCTTTGACCATGCCTTCCGCATCCTTGCTCTTTGGATGGTATTCCCTCGGATTGAGTTTTGTCTGTTCTGAATTCAGATAGTAAATCTGATATCCTGTTTTTACTTCTTTTTTTTCGATCCACAGCCGCATAACAGCAGAAGCAATGCTGCAAATAGAAATATCAAATATCTTTTTTCTTCATCTTCTGCCCCTATGCAATATAATTGAGCGGTATCCGCACGGTAAAGATGGTTCCCTCGCCTTCCGTACTGTATGCTTTAATAGCTCCACGGTGCATCAGCACGGCATTTCTTGTAATCGCAAGTCCAAGTCCTGTTCCACCGATCTCCCTCGAATGGGACTTGTCCACTCGGTAAAATCTCTCGTAAATATGCTCTAGGGAATCCTCCGGGATTCCAATTCCCGAATCCTCTACTTTGACATAGAAATACTGATAATCTGCATTCAAAGTCACATGTACCCAGCCGTTTTCACGATTATATTTTATCGCATTTTCCACCAGATTTGTAATTGCAAGCGTCAGCTTAACCTCGTCGATTTCTGCCGTAACCGGACGGAACGTCTCTAACACCAGTTCAATATTCTGCTTTTCCGCGATCGGACGCAGACGTTTTAATATCAGCTCTAGCATCTCATTGATGTTGATGCTTGAAATATTTAAATCTGCCGCAGACTTATCCATTTTTACTAAGGAAAGCAAGTCTGTGATAATCTTGTTCTCACGCTCAATTTCATTCGTAATGTCTTCCATAAACTCTTTATAAAGAAACTCTACCGGTGCATCCTCCATTGCATTGATGGAATCCGCTAAAACCTTCATGGAGGTCAGCGGGGTCTTTAACTCATGGGACACATTCGATACGAATTCCTGTCTGGAATCGTCAATCGTTTTCATCCTTCCGAATAACTGGTTAAAACTCTCTGACATCTCTTTTGTCTCGGTATAGGTATTCACATTCAGTCCGTCTTCTTCATATCCGGTCTGGATATCACGGATAGATTTCTCCATCCTGCGAAGCGGACGTACCAGTCTGCCGGATGCAAAAATGGCAAATGTCTAAGATCAATACGCCGATAATGAGCGTAAGGATTGCCGCATTGCGACCCACGGCATCACGGTCATGAAGGACACTGTCCATAGAGACACTGACTAACATAACACCGATGACTTCTGTACTGTTTGCCGCTTTGATCGGCAGTGTCATTTCTAAATAACGGCTCTCTTTATCATATTTTGAGATTTCTTTTCCGGAAAGACTCTGGACGACTTCTTCGGAAATAATGGTTTTTGTCTCATCTAATCCATATGTATCTGCCACGATCTGAAAAGCAGAGTCGATCAGCATTACCCTGCCGTCATAGATATTCGAAAGCTGGTTTAACTGTACCGTGATCGATTCCGTATTCTGTTTATTGATATAATCATTTGCTGCAATCTGGTCTGCAAGGATCTTTGCCTGACTGATAATCGCAATACTGCGTGTAGAAGCCGCCTGGTCTTCGTAAGCTTTTAAAAAACCGGCTCGCAAAACCAGACACGGCAGGATTCCGACGATTCAGACATAACAGTATCAGACGGAATCGCATGCTTTTTAAGAATTTTTGAAATGCATTATTTTTTTTCATGACCTTACACCTTAACTCTGGTAATAATATCCCACTCCCCATTTGGTGTGGACGTATTTCGGCTCGCTTGGATTTGCCTCGATCTTCTCACGAAGTCTTCTGACATGTACATCAACCGTGCGGACATCTCCCGGATATTCATATCCCCATACCAGATTCAAAAGATTTTCCCGGCTGTACACTTTATTCGGATTCATAACTAAAAGCTCTAACAGGTCAAATTCCTTTGCCGTCACATTGACCTCTTTTCCAAGGATAAAAAGTCTTCGGCTCTCACAGTCTAACTTCAGATCACCGCTCTCTACGATCTTAGGATTTTCCTCTTCTTTCGGTTTTGCATTTCCGGTTCTTCGCATAATGGCTTTGATCCTTGCCTTGACCTCTAGGATATTAAAAGGCTTTGTTATGTAATCGTCTGCTCCATACTCAAGCCCCCTAAAATCTTATCCATATCATCACCTTTTGCCGTCAGCATTACGATCGGAACACTTGAAAATTCACGGATCTGCTGGCAGACCTCGAATCCATTCATCTTTGGCAGCATGATATCTAAAAGGATCATATCATATGCATTTGCTTTTGCTTTTTCATAGGCTTCTTCGCCGTCATAGGCACAATCCACCTCCATGCCGTCCTGCTCAAGACTGAACCGGATTCCTTTTACGATTAACTTTTCATCATCTACAACAAGAACTTTTTTTGCCATCTTTACACCTCAGTTAACTTTTATACTGTCCTTTATTTTCTGATAAACTCCTTCTTTGATCCCACTGATATTCATCAATTCCTCAGGAGCCTTGAACGCTCCATGCTCATTCCGGTAAGCGATGATCGCATCTGCTTTCGACTGGCCGATCCCCGGCAGACTCATCAGGGCACACGCATCTGCCGTGTTGATATCGACGCGTCCGTCCCGACTGCTCTCTGCAGTCTCCTGCCCCGGCTGCACCGTTGCCGCTGCCGCTTCCTCCGTTGTCAGTACCCGTAACATCTGTCCGTCACTTAAGACCTCTGCCTGATTCAGGCTGTCACCTGCTGCCTGTTCGCTCAGTCCTCCGGCTGCCGCTATGGCATCACAGATCCGCTGTCCCGGTAAAAGCTCATAGACTCCCGGTTTTTGCACTGCTCCACAGACATATACAAAGATGTTTTCCGTGCTCTTTTCTTTCTCAGAGTCACTTTTTCCTTCTTTTATATCTTTGTTTCCTTCTGTCTGCTTTTCGTTATCCGTATGCTCTTTGGGATTTTCTAATATAAAATCCGTCTCCTGTTTCTTCTGACATCCGGTGTTTACGGCTGTCATGCATAAGATCAGAAACAGGAAAATGACTGTTTTTTTCATTTTGGTCCTCCTTTTTTTTTTTGAAAAAGGAGTCCGTTATGCCTGCTATTTTTTATTGTAACGAAATTTTAAATTTATTACAAGAGTATTTCCGTTTTTTTAAGGATTTGTTTTGAAAGACTTTTATTCCCATTTAAAAACCAGTATTCCGGCAATGGCAAGTGCCATTCCGACCACTTTTGACCACTGGAACGGCTGTTTATCCACACCAAAGATCCCAAACAGCTCGATCAGATAGGCAACCAGTAACTGTGCTGTTACGATCAGCATTACTGCCCTTGCAGGACCTAACGCTTCCATACTCTTAATAACGGTGATCGTGATGAAGGCTCCGATGGCTCCTCCTAAGAGCATATATTTCGGTTCTACGTTTTTCAATTCCATAAAACTGCTTCGGTCCGTGATCCCCCATGCTGCCAAACAGACGATCAATGCCGTTAACTGTACAAATGCTCCTGCGACCCAGATGCTTGTCCGTTCCGTTACCTCCGTATTGAATACTCCCTGAATACTCATCAATGCTCCGGAAAGCAGAGCAATAAAAATTCCAATCATAGTCTCCTCCTAAAGATATATTATCCTTAGTATGGACTTTGATTGGAATTTTATTCTAATCGGCTCTTTTGTACTCTATTCCGATAACGCTGCTAACGTATGATCTAATTTTTCGATCATTTCATCCACATGTTCTTTTTCGATCACTAATGGCGGTACAAACCGCAGGACATCGCTTCCTGCTGAAATAATAAGGAGTCCTTCTTCTAATGCCTTTGAGGTGATCTCACCGACCGGCTTTGTAGTTACCACTCCCTGTATCAGACCAACACCGCGTCTTTGGGTTAAGCAATCATATTTGTCTACGAGTGCATCTAATTTTTCTTCTAAATAAGCAGAAATTTCTTTGACATGGGCAGGCAGATTTAATTCCTCAAATATATCTAACACGGTAGAAACTGCTGCACCGACAAACGGATTGCCGCCATAGGTAGTTCCATGGTCACCCGGTTTTAAGGGTTTTTCTGCTATCCGCTCTGTCATTAAAAATGCTCCGACCGGCACACCGCAGCCCAGAGCTTTCGCACTCGTCATAATATCCGGTTTCACTCCGTAGCCCTGCCATGCAAACATCTCTCCGGTACGTCCCATGCCACACTGGATCTCGTCTAAGATCAACAGTATATCCCGTTCTTTACAGATTTTTTTACGATACCATCCATAAATTCCTGTGTTGCCGGATAAATACCGCCCTCACCCTGTACGGTTTCCATGATGATCGCACAGGTCTTGTCGGTAATCTGTGCTTTGACACTCTCTAAGTCATTGAAATCTGCAAAACGGATTCCGCCAAGTAACGGTTCAAACGGCTCCTGATAGTGTTTGTTGCCGGTTACCGACAATGCCCCAAGACTTCTTCCATGGAAAGAATGGTTCATAGCAATGATCTCATGATCCGTATGGCCGTCTCTGGTATAAGCATACTTTTTTGCCGCCTTGATCGCACCCTCGATCGCCTCTGTTCCGCTGTTGGTAAAAAAGACTCTGTCCATCTTGGATACTTTTAAGATTTTTTCTGCGGCTTCCATGATCGGAAGATTGTAATAGAGATTCGAAGTATGCATCAGCTTATCAATCTGATCTTTTAAGGCATCGTTATATTTCCGGTTGCCATATCCTAAGGCTTCTACCGCAATCCCTGCCGCAAAATCCAGATATTTTTTTCCATCCGTATCATAGAGATAGACTCCCTCGCCTTTTTCTAAGACCACCGGAAAACGATTATATGTATGGAGCATGGCTCCTTCTTCTCTTTTTGATATATTCTTCTTTATTCATGGTAGAATTTCGTCTCCTTATCCCCTAAGATTGCTGTTCCGATACCTCTGTTGGTAAAGATCTCAAGGAGCAGGCAATGTGCGATCCGCCCGTCTAAAATATGTACTCTGGACACGCCATTGTCGATCGCATCAATACAGTTGTTCAGCTTCGGTAACATGCCTCCACCGATATTGCCTGCCTCGATCAATGCTTTGGCCTTTGAAACGGTCAGCTCTGAGATCAGGGTACTCTTATCGTCTGGATCTAAATATACGCCTTCAATATCTGTTAAAAACGCCAGTTTTTCGGCATTGACTGCTCTTGCGATCGCACATGCCGCATCATCCGCATTGATATTATAGGTGTTAAACTCATCGTCCATACCCACCGGACATACGATTGGAAGAAAATCTTTCTCTAACAGGTCATGTAAGATCTTTGGATTGACCTCGGTAATCTCTCCGACAAATCCAATGTCCTGTCCATTTGAGTATTTTTTCTCAACCTTGAGCAGTCCACCATCTTTTCCGCTGATACCGATTGCATTGACACCAAGTGCCTCTACCATCTGTACTAGGGATTTGTTGACCTTGGACAATACCATCTCTGCAATTTCCATCGTTGCCGCATCGGTCTTTCTGAGTCCGTTGATAAATTCCGGCTCCATGCCGACTTTTCCAACCCACTTGCTGATCTCCTTACCACCGCCATGGACAATGATCGGTTTGAAACCAACTAATTTTAACAGGGTTACATCCTGTATCACGCTTTTTTTCAATTCTTCATCTACCATCGCACTGCCGCCGTATTTGACAACAATGATCTTACGGTTAAAACGTTGGATATATGGGAGTGCTTCGATCAAAACTGACGCTTTATCCATAATTTCCTGCATGCTTTTTTCTTCCATCTGACTAAAACCTCTTTCCTGTTTTTCTATCTGATTTCTTATTTCTGCTTCTTTTTCTGCTTTTTCTCAAAGTATTCTTTTATGTCTACATTGATTTTATAACCTGTTAGAACGGTAATCTGCATTGATCTTGACATAATCATATGTCAAGTCACAGCCCCACGCCGTTGCCTCGGCATTGCCCTGATTCATGTTGGCAATTGCTGTTACTGCCGGCTCTGATAAAATCCTGGTTGCCTCTTCTTCGCTGTAATCTACGGCAATTCCGTTTTTGATGATCTGAATGCTTCCTGCAGCACTTTCAAAGACTAAATCCACTTTTTCCGGGTCGAATTCCACACCGGAATAACCAAGTGCGCAAAGAATCCTGCCCCAGTTTGCATCATGCCCGTAAATGGCTGCTTTTGTCAGACTCGAACATACCACGGATTTACTCAATATTTTGGCTTCTTCCTTACTCTTTGCACCAATGACTTTGACTTCAAACAATGCGGTGGCACCTTCTCCGTCTCCCGCCATCATTTTTGCAATTTCCGTATTCACATAATTCAGCGCTTCACAGAACTTCCGGTAATCTTCATTTTTTTCCGTAATCTTCGGGTTTTCTGCCATACCATTTGCTAAGAGCAATACCGTATCGTTTGTGGAGGTATCTCCATCTACGGAGATCATGTTATAAGTATCACAGACATCGGCACTGAGTGCCTCCTGTAAGAGTTCTTTGCTGATCGCCGCATCGGTCATGACAAATCCTAACATCGTACACATATTCGGATGTATCATACCGGAGCCTTTGCACATACCACCTACCGTAACGGTTTTTCCGCCTGCTTCAAAAGTAACGGCTACTTCTTTGGAGATCGTATCGGTCGTCATGATCGCACACGCCGCCTGATGTGCCGCCTCTCTGGTATCGGAAAGTTCTTTTGCCATCACTTCAATGCCTGATTCTAATTTCTGTATTGGAAGCTGCATACCGATCACTCCGGTAGATGCCACTAACACGGCATCCTCTGCAATATTTAACTCTGCTGCTGCTTTTTTTTGCCGTATCTTCGCAGTAGCCAAAACCCTCTGCACCGGTACATGCATTTGCAATTCCTGCATTGACCACCACTGCCTGCACGCTCTTACTCTCCGTTACGATTTTTTTTTATCATATAAGACCGGAGCTGCTTTTACGACATTCGTGGTAAAAGTTCCTGCCGCCTTACAGGGAACCGTGCTGTAGATCATTGCCATATCACTGCGGTCCTTATATTTGATGCCTGCTGCTGTTGATGCTGCTAAAAATCCTTTTGGTGCGGTCACGCCGCCGTCTATTACTTTCATTCTGCGCCCCTCTTTCCTATGAATTAAATCTGGTAATATTTTCTTCATTTAATGTAAAATCATAGTAGTTCAGATCTTCCCGGAATGTCCAGCCGACACTCTTCCAAAAGACATTTCCTACTTCGTTATTTTTAAAAGCGATCAGGCAGACTTTGTTGATCTGCTCTTTTTTGCAGTTCCTTCATACAGGTTACCGCCATGCTCTTTCCAATCCCACGTTTGCGGTACTGCTCATCTACGCAGACATGATAAAAAACATCCGCGTCTTCCGTCGTGCCCACATAAGATCGCTCCTACGATCTTTTCTTTATTTTCTTCTTTGACAACGGCAACTACACTCGTGGAAGGATTTCTCTGTAAAAAACGCTGTACTCCTTCTTTCGAATCATCCAGACTTCGCATGCCGAATCCATGGATTGTTGTCCAGAGCGTATATACTTCTTCGTAGTCTTTAATTGTCATTGTCCGTATTTGATATGTATCCATTTTTCTTTGTCCTGTCTGCTTGTTCTCAATTCCTTTATCGGTATGACCTTCTTATCCTCTGACTTTTTTATGGGAACATCGGTACTAATTCTAAACCGGTTTCCTCCGGCAGCCCAAATAAAATATTCATATTCTGTACCGCCTGTCCTGCTGCACCTTTGACAATATTGTCTAAAGCTCCCATCATAATGATCCTGCCGGTTCTCTCATCAATGACAAAGTTCACATCCACATAGTTACTTCCCTCTACCCATTTTGTCTCCGGGCAGACTCCTTTGTCTAATACACGCACAAATTTTTCTTTTCCATAATATTTATCATATACTGCCTTGATCTCCTCGTAAGTCGGCAGTTTTCCGCCTTTTTATTCAATGTTGCATACTCGGTCACTAAGATGCCACGGTTCATCGGAACTAAATGCGGTGTAAAATTAATCTGTATCTCTTTTCCTGCCGCATAGCCGAGCTGCTCCTCAATCTCCGGCGTATGTCTGTGGCTTGCCACACCATAGGCTTTTTGATATTTTCATTGACCTCGCAGTACAGGTTCTGTACTTTTTGCTCCTCTACCGGCTCCTGAAGTACCGGATTTTGCATCGACGATCAGGGTTGTTGTATCAATGAGACCTTCCTTTACCAGCGGATAAGCGGTCAGGATCGAACAGGTTGTATAACATCCCGGATTTGCTACCAGTCTTTTTTGCCCTTCGTCTTTTCCCTGTTGATCTCACAGAGTCCATAGACTGCTTCTTCAATGAACTGTGGGGACTTATGCTCAATTCCATACCACTGTTCATAAATATGTACATCTTTGATCCGGTAATCGGCACTCAGATCAATGACTTTGCACTGTTTTAAGATCTCTTCGGTCAGCACTCCTGCTAAAAATCCCTGCGGTGTTGCCGTAAAGATCACATCGACCTCTTTTGCTAACTTTTCTATATTATCATCAAGACAGACATCCTCTACCAGTGTAAACATATTCCGGTAAACATCTGCATACTTCTTATCTATATAGCTTCTTGAACCGTACCATTTGATCTCTACATCTTTATGTCCTAAAAGGATACGCACCAGTTCTCCTCCTGCATATCCGGTTGCTCCAATAATTCCTGCTTTTATCATTCTCTTTCCTTCTTTCTTCGATAACTGTATCTAGTGTAGTATATCTTTTTTGGTTTTCGTAAAGGGCTTTTACACATTTTTTTCATTTTTTATGTATATTTATTCGCTATGATTTAAAATTATACATTGTATTTGGCACTTTTTCCAGTATATATGCATTTTTATTTGAAAAATATGTATATTTTTTTTCACTTGCATTATTCTCGTATTTATTATATAGTAATTGCAGTGCAGAAAGCTGCAAAAATGAACGTAAGAAAGGACGACGATTATGAAAGAAAAAGGTTGTTTTAGCCTACTCAGGCGGATTAGACACCACAGCGATCATCCCGTGGTTAAAAGAGAATTATGATTATGAAGTTATCTGTTGCTGCATCGACTGCGGACAGGAAGAAGAATTAGACGGATTAGAGGAAAGAGCAAAATTATCCGGCGCAAGCAAATTATACATAGAAGATATTACAGACGAGTTCTGTGATGACTACATTGTACCTTGTGTACAGGCAGGTGCCGTATATGAGAACAAATATCTGCTTGGTACTTCCATGGCACGTCCGGGTATCGCAAAGAAACTTGTAGAGGTTGCCCGTAAAGAAGGTGCTACTGCGATCTGCCACGGCGCTACCGGAAAAGGAAATGACCAGATCCGTTTTGAACTTGGAATCAAAGCTCTTGCTCCTGATTTAAAGATCATTGCTGCATGGCGTGACGATAAATGGAACATGGATTCCCGTGAATCTGAGATTGAATACTGCAAAGCTCACGGTATTGACCTTCCATTCTCCGCTGACTCTTCTTACAGCCGTGACCGTAACTTATGGCACATCAGCCACGAAGGTCTTGAGTTAGAAGATCCTGCAAACGAGCCAAATTATGACCACCTTCTCGTTCTTGGCGTAAGCCCGGAAAAAGCACCGGATGAAGGCGAATATGTAACCATGACTTTTGAGGGCGGAGTTCCTAAGAGCGTCAATGGAAAAGAAATGAAAGTATCTGATATCATCCGTGAGCTGAACCGTCTTGGTGGAAAACATGGTATCGGTATCGTAGATATCGTAGAAAACCGTGTGGTTGGAATGAAATCCCGCGGTGTTTATGAGACTCCTGGCGGAACTATCTTAATGGAAGCTCATCAGCAGTTGGAGGAACTGATCTTAGACCGTGACACTATGACTGTGAAAAAAGATATGGGCAATAAATTTGCACAGATTGTATACGAAGGAAAATGGTTCACACCTCTGCGTGAAGCTATCCAGGCTTTCGTTGAATCCACACAGAAATATGTAACCGGCGAAGTAAAATTCAAACTGTACAAAGGCAATATCATCAAAGCCGGAACAACTTCTCCATATTCCCTTTACAGTGAATCTTTAGCAAGCTTCACAACCGGGAGATTTATATGACCACCACGATGCAGAAGGATTCATCACTTTATTTGGTCTGCCATTAAAGGTTCGTGCTATGAAGATGGCTGAAATCGAAAAAAATAAATAAATCCAAATACCCAAGAATTTACGAAAGGCGTGGGCTGCAAATGCAGCTCACGCCTTTTGATTTTTCGTCTGGTTAACATGGTCTAAAACAACAACAGTTACAGAGCATGTTTAACAGTATCATACTCAAACACCAGCTTCCCTGTCCCGCATAAGGACTCTCATACTGTCCACGCATATTCTCATACCATGAATCTCCATATCCAAACGGATTCTCACCCGAACCATAGCCATAAGGACCTCCGCTGTTCTGTCCATAGCTTCCGTTCTGATAGCCGCCCTGCCGGTAACCGCCCTGCTGACGTTCCCGCATGATCTGTTCATATGCCTGCTGGACTTCTTTAAATTTTTCCTCTGCCTGCATCTTATTCGGATTGTTGATATTTGCATCCGGATGATATTTCCGGCTCAACGCGCGGTATGCTTTTTTATTTCTTCATCTGTAGCACTCGGACTGACTCCAAGTACTCCGTAAGGATTGATCATTTCCGATGCCTCCTTGTTCCGGCATTCTGTTTCTTTTTCTTCTTCAACTGCATATATTCATATTTTGTCCAGACACCGGAATACAAAATATTTCGGATGATCTCCCCATGTTCGATGATCGGCAGACGTTCAAAAGGACTTCGCACATTCTGACAACATACTTGTCAGCATCAGTTTACAGAATGCATCAAAATTCTTCGGGTCTGTCTTATACATATGACGCAGGACGTTAAAATTATGATTCTTAGTATCTTTTTCTAAGTCCTCATATGCATCCATCAGATAGATGAACTTACCAAGATAATAGCCAAAACATTTCAGCTCATCTTTCCACTCATCATCTTTCCATGCAAAAAATCTCGCCAAGCATCTCACCGGTCAGGCCTGCAACTGCATCAATATTGTATTTCCTTTGCCGCCTCTGCTTCTTCTAAGTTCTCAATATATGTCTGAATCGCCTCTACCTGTCTTGGGTATTTCAGATATATCCTCTGATAATCCTTATCGAGAACCTTCATGTATGCCTTCTTCGGGATCGAATGATGATCTCTCCAGTCATCCCCAAAGTTCTCATAGGCAAGCACCACATTCATGTCTGCAGCATAGTCTGTAATCTCATTGATATACGCTAACTGCTTCTTTGTCGGATGGATCGCACAGGTGAACTTTTTCCTGTGATCTTCTACCTCATAAAGCCCTGTTAAGAGTACAATCAGAAAAGTCATATCATAGGTTAACAGAGCCTGTCCCTTGACTCCGCAGTTTGTCTTTAACTTCCGGCACAGACCACAGTAATATGCCTGATATGCCTTTCGCTCTTCTTCTGACAACTGACTCTTATTAATATTGATATAGCCAAACATATTGTTCTCCTTTGCCAGTATCACGCTCTGTTCCATTAGATAATATATGTTACAACGTGCCTGATAGAGTGTCAACAATACTACGTTTTTTTTAGAAAGATTTTATACTTCCATAATAATTGGTTTCATATGCCTAATTCAGATCGAACAATGTGGTCTTTAAAACCTTTAGTGTTGATACATCATCATGGCTTTCTTCTTTTCCGTAATAGTTAAATTTGCAGTTTAATTTTGCACGGATCTCTAAACTTTCATTTCCCGCTTCTGCTAATTTTGCAGATGCTCCATGCAGAACTGCTTTATAAATATGACCTTCCGTATAGGCATCGGAGGCTGCCGTATTGGTGGTCATATCCGTAACCTGAACGTCATCTTTTCCCAAGATGACATTGTTACTGCCATTGTAATACGAGAATTCCATCGTCATCTGTTTTTGTGATGATGCTAAGTTCGGGTCTGATACCGTAAAGTAGAATACGATGTCATCTTCTATCGGTTTGTCGGAAAATGAACTGTCATAAGTAATATACTCATACTTTTTTCTCAGCAGCAGCATTTTTATCCGGTGCATCTAAAATTTTAACATCCGGTGCCTCTACTCCTGCTTTGTACGCAGCTACTACCGTATTGACAAATAACTTGGTCTCTAAATCATCTCCCGAATGGTCTAATTCCGAGTTACCCATTCCCGAATAGGTCACATTTCCGATACTGTAAATATAGTAGTTATTGCGGGCATCGTTCTTAGTATTTTTATATACCTTGCCACGCTCGGAATCAGGATTGTCTGCATCACCGGACAGACAGTACCACACGACTACATCTCCGTTGCCGTCTCCATCTGCATCCTGATCCATGTTCAACTGATAATACTGATAATTTGTCTTTGCCGACCGGAACTCTGTTCCAATCTCATATGGATAATGTGTAATCAGGCCGTCATTTTCACGGGTAACCTTTGCACATACCTTACCATCACGATACTGTAATCGTAATCTGTCATCACTCTGGCTGTTATCCACCTTTGGAAGTAAATCATTTCGCAGATTCCAGATACTGTACATGATTTGATCCCTCTTTATGAAATTCGCCCAGATAATTCTGGTTGATAGTCTGATAATGATTTAACACTGCATTGGTAAATCCATGCGTCTGTCCTAATGCTTGTGCCTGTTTCGTGCTGCTGTTATAGGTCTTTGGTGCATAGGCAATATCCCTGTTTTCACTTAAAGTTCCTTCTTTCATATTTCTCGTTAAAAAATACCCCAGCTTGTTTACTTTTTATAACCATCCTCATATTTTCCAATACCTACGGCTGAATACTCACAAACCCATCCCTGATTTACGGTTGCATGAAGTGTCTGTGTATCAACAGTCAGATGCTGCTGCTGTCTTAACAGATGTCCCTGTGCCTGCATCTGTGCACTCTCTGTCGTATCCGTGTCTGCTGAAACCCCATAGCGGTCCATTGCCATAACGTTCCGGAATGCATTGTTCATATAGTAACCCCACTGACGTGGCACCTCCCAGTCATCACTAAAAGATGTCAGATGTCCATCCTTAAAGGAATGATGCGGTGATACGTTGACAAACGACGTAGTATCATTTGAGAACAATACGCTCTTACCGGAATCAATAAAGAGATTAATGGCATCTACCGCATACTGACTCTTTCTGTTAGAGCTGTTATATAAGTCATAATACTCACTGGCAAATCCAATAATGAGCATGTCATAATCTTCTAATGATTTTCCAAGTCCGGTCAGTTTTTTCTTATAGAATTCTTCTGCCGTGCTGATACTCGAAGCATTATTTCCATAATCTCTTCCTCCTATCGTATCAATATCGAATTTTAAGCCTGTCATATTACATACTTCATCCAGATAATCCTGAATCTGTTTCTCCTGCTTCAGATTGATACGGTTATTATCCGCTCCGCTTGCACTCTGACTTGTAATCTGTAAGACATTGACCACTTCCTGCTCTCCAATACCATCCACTTTAGTGTATTGGATATCTGAAGTTCTGACACCCGGATTAGATACCTGCAACCAGTTCTAACTGCCAAGACAATACACCCCGGTAGGTTGCCGGAATCTGACGCTTTAACCGATATCGCACTCTGCTGTTTAACTGATAGTTCCCCTCTCCGTCCTTCGATGCCTCCTCACCGGTATCTGCATTATAGATGGTACAGCTCATCTCTTCTCCGCTACCGGATGCACCTGCTTTTGAAAACTTACCGTCTGCATTCATATCCAGACAGAATACCGGACGATAGACGGAGGCCGCTGATGCCTCCACCTGACTCTCTAAGTAAAATCCTACTTTTTACGGTATAAGTTCCCTCTGACTGTGCATTCGAGGTATCTACGATCATCTTAGAAACGTCTGAAAAAACCTGTCCGCTTGCCGTGCCGATTCCATCGTATGAGCTTAGAGTTTCCGGTGCACTGATATCAAAATATAAAATCTGCGGTTTTGGAATATTCAGATAATCTCCAATCCCACTTCCCACATTTTCTGCCTGACTCACGGTAAATACATTCTGATTCCCCTTAATCTGCTCTAAAAACTGATAGAGGTATGAAGTATTGTCTACTGCATCCTGATTTACGGATTTATCTGTGTGATAAAGTGCATCCGAAACTACAACCGGATAATTTGCACTGACATATTCTAATAAATCCTTCAGTTTTGTCTTTGTAATATCATTACCGCTGTAACGGAAGCTCAGCAAATCCCCGGTTAATTCCTTCGGACTTGCTCCAATACCATAGGCATACTGTGTCTGTGTATATGGTTTCTTAAAATACTGTCTTAAGACATCATTTTCTATCTTGGTACGATTCCGCAATGCCGTATAGATACCACCATTGTTGTGTAATAATAATCCCTCATGACCCCAGTTGTCATCCGCGTATCTTGCATATGGCCGGGGTGTGTTATTCCGAAACAGATATGCTCCACCATAATCCACATCCATCATGCCCGATATACAGAGATTACCTGTGATATAGTCTCCGGTATGCGTATAAATCAATCCATTCATTCTGGTATCGTTATATACCGTATATCTTGAGCTGCCGCTTCCCTTTGTATTCAGATAATCAATACATGCTCCCACATAAATCATATCGTAGTCTTTATTTAAATCCTCGACCTTACCTATAAACTCTGCCGTAGACATAGAATCAATGGTGATATCCGCAGCATCTGCCGACACTCCTGCCCATGCTGCTATTTTTTCTTTTGTCAGACGAAAACCTTTCATATCGGCTGCTACCGCATCTGTCGGCTGAATCTCTAACACCCGGAAGTGATCCTTTGTCTGGATTCTTCGCTGATTGCTGAAATCAATAATATATTGCATCAGAAACAGACGGGTAATGTCTGTCGAAAGTTTTTCCTCGCCACTTCTGATCATATTTTCTTTTTTTGATTAACTCCAATACCTCTGAAAGACCGGAAGTATCTGAAATCACACCCTCTAAATTTTCAAACAACGGTTCACGGGACGCTGCATCCTTCGCTCCAAAAATACAGACATTTTCATGGATAAAATCATTCTGCCCCGTATATCCCTCCTGATAAGCGGCACACTTCTCCCAGACACCGCTGGATGCATCGATCATGCATGGAACTTTTTGCAACGAAACACTGTTTGCAACCGCATCCCAGACTGCCTGTGGATTCTGATAGGCTTTAGAGCTTTTTGTGGTATCTCCGCAGATATAAATAAAATCTGCCGATGAGAAATCCGTTTGAGCCAGTTGACTCTCCTCTACCGTAATGACTTCTATCTCTAAGCTGTCACTGTCTTTGGATGCCAGTACCTTCGTCCGCATCCAGTCCTGACTGCTGAATCCACCCTTGTAGTAGATTTTTCCAATCTGAACCGTACATTCTTCCTTTGCTTCGTCCTCTACAAACTGATAAGAGCCGCTTGTTCCTATATAGGAATACGGTAATGCAGTATCTAATACCGGTGTATAGCAGGCTCCCGCACTTCCTGAACCCACATAGGTAAACGAATCAATATAATATAACGTTCCCGTCGGATTCTCACCTGCTGCCTCCATCATAGGATTTCCGTTTTCATCGGTTCCGACGTTACGGTATGCCTGTGTATAGACTGCATCCGTTGTATCGGTACGCATCGTCTCTGTAAAATTCACTGTATAGGCACCGGAATCTTTATCGTACTGAAAGCCGGTAATATTTGGCTCATAGTTGCCATCTAAAGCCGGTGCTTCTTCATAACTTCCGTGAAGCTGCTGGGTTTCATACTGCTCTTTCGGAAATTCCATGACCTTCCAGTTTTCTGCATCTTTAGGGAAATAGGCTTCTTCATAATTCCCTTCTTTTTGCAATGGTTTTCCGTCTCCGGCAAAGGCTTCTAATTTTCCCATCAATGAGTTGACATAATCTTTTCGCACCTGTGCCGTATTCTGTCTGGACGTATCTTCTGCAAGATAGGTGTCTAAGTATTTTTTCAGATAGTCACCGGTAATGTCCGTGTCTTTATTTTTTTTACTAAATAGCCGATCTCACCTTCGGAACCATCCGGTACTACTTCTATGATTTGGAACTTTTTGCTGTCCTTTACTTTCTGGGAAACTTTCTCTTCAAGTCCTGTCAAAATCCCCTGTGCCTGCACATGAAAAAACAGATAACCGCCTGTTCCGACACATAAAAAAGTGCTGCTGCGATCACCACACACCATATTTTCTTATTTTTCCAGCCTTTCTTTCCCATTTGCGATTCTCCCTTTAATTCCAACTGATACCCATTTTATTTACAGAAAATCCATATTCATAGGTACTTCCATTCTTATCTGTTCTCCTAATTGTCTCCCCTGCACGATAGACCCCGATACTGGTGGATTGTGAACGGAAACCTCCAAAGAGCCAACGTAAAATGGAACGGTCCGGATCAAAGGTTGCCGTACACTCCCAGCTTCCGTCTACATTCTTTGTCGGTCTTCCAAATGATAAGACGCCACGGGTATCATACAGATAAAAATTCCCGCTTCCGTTGTCCTCTTTAATCTCGTCTATGGAAGATGCGATTTTTAAACCTCCTGCCGCAAGCTCCTCTAAAACCATAGATTGTGAGCTTTGCGCTACCCATATATGCCATACTCTTCCTGTCAGCTTCAATTCTTACCACATGTACGACTGCCTGATTCGAGGTAAATACATGTCCCGCATCGTCGGTTACAGATGCCGATACCGTAAAATCGCCACTTGTCTCCGTTGCATTAATATGAATCTTCTGGTTGTTCTGCAAGTCATTATTGTAATTACTCTTCGATGCAGACCATACCAGATCAGAAATTTTTAATCCGGTTGAAGTTAAAATATCTGCATGATAGGTTACTTCTCCATTTCCATTCTTTTTCCGGGTCTAAGGTACCCCCTGCCGGACTGATCCAGACTTCTTCCGGATAAATCCGGATTCCGGCATGGTTAATGTGGATCGTCATGCTTCCTTTGACTGACGGATTCTGTGCAGACTGTGCCGTGATCGTCAATGTCTCTGCCGTCTCATCGGCTCCGATATGCAGGACTCCGTCTTCTCCTATATAGGTCTTAGCATTATTTGCTCCTGTACAAAACCAGTTCACCTTCTGGGATGGATAATGTTCTCCTGTTACAATGGCATAAAATACTTGTTCTTCGCCTTTTAATAAAGCCGTTCTCGATGCATTGACCTCTACTTTTTTTACCACGGAAACTTCTTCTTCAGTCGGATCCATGACCTCATAATCTTCTTCCTCGGTTGGATTCACAACCACGGCATTTCGCAGATGATATACCATATCTGCCTGATAGGTCTTTTTATCCTTTTTTAAGGTGACCGCTGCTTTCACTTTGCCTTTTTCCTGTGCCTTGGAAACATCCATCGCAAAGCTCTCTACATTTTCTGCGAGTGCTGTTTTTTCTACCGTAGTCGTATATTCAGATGCTTCTGCCGCTTTTTCCTGTCTTTCATAATAGAGCTTTTTATCAGAAGCAGAATAGCTTAAAATATCTACCTGTGTTTTTCCGTTTTCCTCATCATAAATGGTGGTCACATCATCCTTTTGCCGGATTCCTCTCGCACCGATGACATATTGCTCTAACTGGTTTAACAGCACCTGTGCTTCGTATTGCATATCTGTTTCGTTGCTGCTGGACTGATATGTTTTACTTCCTGACTGGATCAGACTGACGACTCCTCCGCCTACAATCCCGATAATGGCGATTGCAACGATCAGCTCTACTAAAGAAAAACCGTGATTATTTACTTTTTGTTGATGTTTTCCTGTTGCCGGATTGATCTCGATACATTTTGAGTTCTCTCCTTTTTTTGAATGTGATCTTTTTGTATACGTTAAATCTGATGTATCCTCTGTATTGACACAGAACTTTGAAACGGCACCGGTAGATCTGTCATACCCGATCCGGATAAAAAGTACTAAGGGAATCTCCTGCATTGTCCCTTAAAGTCTTTTCCCCTGTGCCATCCTGTTTTGCTGCGGATATCTCAACTCCGTGTGGTTTTTCCTAATTTTTTTCCTGCTTCACGGTTTCAAATGTAACAGTTCCGCCGTTTTCTTTTTTCTTTATAGGATTCTATATAATAGCATCCCTCTTTTTCATAGAGGCAGACTCCGCTTACGGTATTCTTAGACATGATCTCCGTTCTTGCCTTACGCATAAACCCGTCTGTCAGTTCTGTATACTTTTTTACCTGTGCGCTCTTGCTGTAATTGGAATTCCCGATCACGATGCCTCCAAGCACTGCCATGATCGCGATCACCACGATCAATTCCAATAATGAGAAACCACCGTTTTTATTCTTATACATGTTCTACTCCACTACTTTTTCGACCAGTTTGTGTATACTACAAGCTGCTCTAACCGTATTCTGTTATCAGATGATACCATTTCGACTTCTCTTCCAAGATATTTTTCAGAATCTGTCAGATAATCTTTTAACAGATAATCTTTTCCACTCTTTTGACAGGTACCGCCTGCGATCAGTTTTGCAAGCTGGTTCTGGTTTTTGCAAAGCGTGATGTTTGCTTTTGCCGGAGAAACGGTTACTTTGCCTTTACTCAGGATCGTTCCCTCAAAATCTGCCCGTACCTCAACATCGCCGGTTGCAATGACCATTCTGATCTTTGCTCCCGATGGTGCTTTTCCTAAAAAAGTATCATCCATAACCAATTTTTGTGAGGTATTATCTGTCACATATGCGGCATAGGAAGTCCCGCCTTCTTTGTAAGTAAACCAGCCGGAAGTTCCTACCACATCAAACAATTTATCTTTTACTAAATTTTCAAAGACTGTTCTCGACTTCTGTACACCACTTAATGCCTCATAATTCATTGTCAGATTGATGTTATTCGAATGGAACATATCCTGATAGCTGACAAGCTGGTCACTCATCTGTTTAGAATCAGACAGATCGCTGCCCTCCGTAATGGTATCACCGATCGAGGTAATTCCCGTTGCATCATATACTAAAATATTTCCATTCAAGTCCTTTTTTGCAATTACGGTTGATCTGGACAGCTTTCTGATCCACATACAGATCCAGATAATTTTTAATCTTAGCCGATGCCGCGGAACCGTAATATGATGTAAAATAATCACTTGCTTCTTTGGCACTTTCAAATCTCATATAGTAATAGTAGAGATTTCCCTGTGTCATCTCCTCTATTCCTGCCACTCCCGGAGTCAATGCCTGTACACGGCTTAAAATATGACTCTTTAAAAAAGTACTGTCTGGTTTGTCGGTGTGTCTCCACCGGTATTTGCTAATGCCTGTGCATGCATCTGCTCTGTCATAGGATTTGCCATACCGTCCATGCAGGACTCCGGCACTAAATAGGCGATCTGATTACTCTTTACCGTTAGGGATTCTCCCATGAATACGGTACTGTTTCCGATATATGCATTTCCGGCAAGCATCAGTGTCGTAGACTGTCCTAAATTCAATCTCGCTTTTGCACTGCTTCCATTCACGCTGCTGCCTATGGCATTGACAATAATGGCACTGCTGTAATCCGATGGATTGTCTTCAATATCCTTTCTGATCTTCGCACTCTGATTAGAATCTGCCTTTAGCGCCGCTTTCGGATTGCCGAAACCGTAATACTCTCCACCGATCTGTACATCGGCACTTCCAAACAAGGTCAGGTCATTGGCGGTATAGGTTGTTCCTTTTAAGAACAACTTCGATGCATTCGCTGCTTCAATATCATTTGACCATAGTGTTACCTTTCTCTCGCCCGAAAACTCTGAACCCTGTTCTAAGCAGAGCTTGTTTTTTAAGATCACATCGTTTCCCTTTTCCACTAGCAGATTCACACCATTTCCAACAGAAAGACTGGCATCATCGCCACCACCGTAAAGACTTCCATCCACGGTAACGTTTGATGTTTTTTCTAAAGACGCTCCTTTCTGTGCGATCAGTGCATATTTTAAAACATTTGAAATGAACCGCTCTCCGTAAAATTCATCTGCGGAAACAAGATCTGGATATCGGTCTGTACCCTTGTCTCATAGTCCTGCTCATTGGTATAGGTTAAAAAAAAAAAAGATTTTTCAAGGTCAGACCGCTTTCACTGACACTCAGCTGCGGTGTCTTTCCTTCTACCGTTGTAAGGCTGGTCCGCTCTTTGACATTTTGATCTAAAAAGTTCAGCAGATAGTCCACGTTGTAATGATTCTCGTCCGATGACTGTGCCAGCTTACTTCTTAACACTTTGATATATGTCTCATTAAAATGCTTCGTCCGTTTCGCCGTACTTTTTCCGGTATAATCTGCCATCGTCTCTACATATGCCTGTGACATAGCATCGGATACATCGCTCTGCAGTCCCAAACGGATCTCATCTAATACACGCTCTGCATCATAAAAATTATTTTTTGATATACGGTTGGTCGCCTTCATCTGATAATTCCACAGTCCCATCGTCAATGCAACGGTTACTAAAACAGTTACCAGTGCAATTGCCGCAATGACCATGACCAGTGAAACACCCCTGTTGTCTTTTTTTAACTTTTTCATATCTATCCCTACCTGGTGACTGTTCCCGTCAGTGTTGTGATTTCTTTGTTCTCCCGATTTACTTTGACCGTAACATCATAAAGACGCGTATGTACACGTTTGCCATCGAGCCCGCTTAGTCCGAAATATTTTTCTAACTGTGACTGGTTCAACGATGTTTCACTTCCACTTCCTTTATAATAGAATAGCGGTGTGTCCGCATCCGTAAAATTTGCCCGTATCCGGATCCCCTTTGTAAAGTCCGGGTCCTGCTCTTCCCCAAAGTGTTCCTTTTCTTTCGTTCCAACCAGATGTACCTCTACTTTGGCTGCCTGATCTCCCTGTTTGATCAAAAACAGGTTCAGTGGATAATCGTCTTTATTCTGGACTGTAATTGTATTTTTTGCATTTGGTTCAAAACAGATATAAAGATTTTCAAGAGTTCCGCCCGCCTGTCTGCTGTCATATAAAAGCATCGGATGCTCTCCTAAAAGAATCCCATTATAATAATAAGAGACGTTCTGCCAGATGTTCTGTTGATTCTTATCTGCCGCTACTACATAATTCCACCGGATATCTAAATTTTTCAGTACTGTATCCTTCTGGTCTGCCTGTACCTTGTTTTCTGAAACTGCCTTGATAAAATCTTCTTCGATGATCTTATCATCCTGTACATAGACTCCGTCTTTGGAAAGATCGATCCTTTTTAAATCTACAACTTCTTTCTTATTGTAGTCTGCGTCAGCATTCTCCGTGTTCTGATACGGACGTACTTCTACGGTAACCGCAAATTTTTTTCCATCCGACTCATATTCGGGATAGGTAAATTTGTATCCTGTCTTTTTTCCATCTTCCTCAATATAACCTACATCTGAGATTGATTTACTGTCCTTATCCTGAATAAAGGCTTCCATACCGTCCGCTTTTAAATCCTCTAACACTGCCTCTCCTGCCGAAGTTGCAGCTAACAACACTCTGGATCTTGCATTAGTCTGAGGAACGGTAAGGATCATAGATTTAAAAAGAGGAACCACGCAGATCACCAGTATCGCTGTGGCAATCAATATTTCCACTAAAGACACACCGCGATCATCCTGTTTCATCCGTGTTCCTCCTTTCATTCCATCTTAAAATCTACTGCTACATTCCTGCTTACTGCTCCGGAGTCTCCGTTGCCTGTGTCTCTCCTGCCTGCTGTGAAGCCTTTGTCTGCTGTACATCTTCCGGTGCTATACCGGATGCTCCACCGAAAATATTATCTGTTCCCTTTTGAACATCATTAATCTCTGCTGGCTGATACTCTTCTCCTGTTCCTAACATATAGTACTGCTTCATGCGAATGTCTCCTACCAGATTTCCGCTTGCCTCATCCAGTGTCAGCACCATTTCATTTATGGATTTTCTTTTTCTTCTTCTTTTGGTATCCGATGAAGCCAGTCCTTTAACTGAGCATAGGAAACTGTACACTCAATCATTTCCGGTACGCCATAAACCGAAAGACCGGCTTCCTGATTCTCTGCCACGAGTTCTCCTGCTTCCATGCTGACTTTAGAAATATGCAGACTGTCATAACGCTTTTCCATATCGGAAGCATAGAGGATCTGGTCTCTCGCTTTTACCATAGCCGGAAATTCTTTATAATATTCTTTTGTTTTTTTCTTCCATTCTTCCGTCTGAGCGGTATATTCCTTCTCGTTTTTCTGAATAACATCTAGCTCTTTTAATTCTGCTTCTAATGCCGCCTTAGTTGCCTTCTGTTCTTTGTTCTCTGCTAAGAAGTTGCGGAAACCAAACTGGATGACTAGTACGACTAAAAGAATTCCTCCAACTATAAATAAGAGATTTTTATCCCGGTCACTCATACCGGCACTCTTTATTTTTCTATCTTTTTTCATCGGATTACCCCCTCCGTACTTCTATTCTCCTGCGGTCTGATCCTGCTGCTTTGTTTCTAGTGCTTCTACGTCCTCGCTCATTGTTGTTTCATTTTGAGCATCTCCGTCTGCTGTTCCTCCTACATAGGTACAGACAACCATGAAATCCACATAGGACTGATTTGTTTCACTTTTCGTCTCCTCTAAAGATTCCACCTGAACATCACTGATACTCTCAAAACCGGAAAGTTCATCCACAACTTTTGCTGCCTCACGTTTAGAACTTACCCGTATATCCATTGTCACACTCTCTGAATTTGACGTAATGGAACGTACTAAAATATCACTTGGCATATTCTTTTTTCCAGTTCATCAATGAAATCACCGATTCCTTCTGATGTTGTCGTAGTCTCTTGATAGAGATTTTCAATCTTTTCATATTCTGTCTTTGCCTGATTGTATTCTTTATACTCATCCGCAAGATACTGTTTTTCGCTTCTCTCTTTTTGCAGTTTATGAACACCCATCTTCAAATAGCCATAGTATGGAACGACCGCTAAGAGAAGTACCAGTGATACTACAACGCAGATACCAAAAAAATTCTTTGGCTCAATATGGAATCTGCTTATGCTCTTTTTTTCTTCTCCGCAACTTCCTTTTCATCTTCTAAACGGAATTTCATCGGATTGACTGCGGCTCCGACACAGGTCAGATACATGAGCGGATAATAATCTCCCGTGTTGCCTTTTTCCTGCGGGAGTGCTTCCCTTTAACGATTCGCCTGAAACAGGAATACTCAGCTCATCGGACAGATACTGCTCCATTCCACAGATATCTGCACCGGTACCATAGAGAACGATATTCTCCATCTCCGCACCGGCATGATTGAACTGTAAAAAAATTCATCACACGCGAAACGTTTCCTGTAATGGCACGAAAACCTTCTGTGATATCCTCTTGAATCTCTTCCTCTTCTAAGCTCAGGACATTTTCTTTCCGCATCTTTTCGAGTGTCTCATAGAAATCAATATCTTCACCAAAATGTCCGGATTTTTGAACCGCCTGTACAACGTCTGCGATTCCATAAGGGAAGGTTCTCTGTAACTCAATTTTATTCTCACGGACGATCGTGATCATCGTAGTATCTTCTTCTAATCTTACCGCCGCATATAAGTCATTTTTGATATTTTTTTCTAAAAGCTGTGTTGCGGCATTGCCTATGTAGTCTAAATCTACCAGCGTCAATAAGCAGACTTTTGCTAACGATTTATAAGCATCGATCATTTCGTTTGGTACGGCAAGTACCATCAGCTTATATTTCTGTTCGCCCTCTTCCTCTACTTCATCTAACAGCCGGTAACTCAACTGATATTTTTCAAGGTCTACCGGAAAATACTCCGCAGAGTTTGCATACAGCAATGTCCGGATACGGTTCTCTTTTACATGCGGAATGACAACATCCCTGCTTGCGATCCTGCTGGATGCTAATACAAACACTGCCTTTCTTGTCTTGATCTTATGTTCTTCAAGCCCTGCATCCAGACGCTCTTTAAACGGAAGAACGTCCGCAAGTGTCTCTTCTTTAAAGAGATTATCCGGTGTCTGGAAACTGAAAACTCTTATAGATTTTGGGTTCTTTTTACTTTGAAATCCGTCTCTACAACGTGAGTCATACGGTTTCCAATCTCAATACATAATACTCTATTTGCCATCTTCTCATTCCCTTGCTATCATTTTTCACTGTCTGTTCCCACAAAAAGACCTTCCCTGTACCTTTTGTCGAAACAAACGCCTACCAAAGACGCATATACATCTGTAACAGGCTGTCACCCCAGAGCGCCGCTAATAAAATACCGGCTGCTAAGTACGGTCCCATTGCTAACACATGATCCTCGTTTGTCAGTTTCATGCGCAACAAATGGATGACCGAACCAAGAATACAGCCCATTACAAATGCTATTATAATTGCTTTCCAACCTAACATCATGCCCGCTGCCGCCATCAGCTTAATGTCTCCGCCTCCAATGAATCTGCCCTTAGATAACAGATACAGCAGATATAAAAAAGCACTGACTGCGAAAAAACCTATGACATAGTCTTTCCACCGTGCTAAATCCAGCAGCATATGTATGCAGGCAAGGATAAATATAAATACGTTGATCCCAAAAGGAATCTCATATGTGCGAAAATCGATCACACTAAGCACCAGCAATGCGGATGCCAGCAGAGAGTATATCCCACTCTCTACATTCAGTCCATTGACTGCAAAAATCAGAACATACATGAATCCATTGACTGCCTCGACAATCGGATACTGGCAGGAAAGCTTTGTTTTACACTTTCTGCACTTACCTCTAAGAAAGATATAACTAAAGATAGGGATTAAGTCATACCATTTCAACTGATATCCGCAGGTCATACAGTGGGAGTTCACTTTGACAATGTCCTCTCCCTTCGGAATGCGGTAAATACACACATTCAAAAAACTGCCTATGACGATTCCAAATAAAAATATAAGAATTTCTGCGGATATCAGTATGGTATCCATGTGTTAGTCCGTTCCTTTCAAACTGCAAAAATTACTTAGCCCAGTCACCTTCTGCTTCCGGATAATAACTGAGTATCACCAACTTTAACGGTTACTTCACCATCTGCGCTAACGGAATATTTGAAGATACCACTTGCTGCTTTTTACTTTTGGTACTCCACCAAAAACCTCTTTCTGAGTTCTTGCTGTACTAGCAGCATCTGTATCGCCATCCCATTTTGCTTTACCATCAGTGATTGTCTGCTCAGCAACTGCTGTTGTTCTCGCTGTATCAGCGAACTCTGCACTGATTGCAGTTGCAATCTGCTGTGCATTCTGGATATCGGTAGAAATTCTGGATCTTCCAATATACTTAACGAACTGTGGTGCTAAAACTCCTGCTAAGATTGCCATGATCGCAATTACGATGATTAATTCTACTAACGAGAATCCTTTGTTGTTACGCTTTGTCCTTTTCATAATGAATCTCTCCTTTTTATTTTTTATAGATTATCTCAAGTCCGAAGCCCTATCCCCGGAAATTAGATACAATGAATACCCCTGCGGTTCTACATATTTCCAACGCCGTTGTATAACGAAAGCATTGGTCCCATGATTGCCGCTATCAGAATTACTACGATAATTGCCATGAATACAATAATCATAGGCTCTAAGAGTGCTAAAACGGTCTGGGTTGTGACCTCCACCTCTTCATCATAGTAATCTGCTAATTTATCTAACATTTCCTCGATCTCTCCGGTTTCTTCTCCGATTGCCATCATATGTACTACCATCGGTGGAAAGAGTCCTCCATTTCTCAATGGTTCCGAAAGAGGAACACCTTTTGCGATTTCTTCTTTTTGCTTTTAATAACTCTCTTTTGTATAAAATATTTGTCATTGTATTTGCCACACTGTCTACTGCATCGATCATCGGGATTCCCGCCTGCATCAATGTGCTGAGTGTTCTTGCAAATACGGAAGAGTAGGTCTTGATGTTCAGATTCTTAAATACCGGGATCTTGATCGCTCTCGTACCAAAAAACTCCTGCCCTGACTCTGTTTTTTTCCAGCTTTTTTATTCCTATAACGATTGCTACAATGATTGCAACTAAGAGGATGGCATGATTTTTTACAAAATCTCCCATGTGCATAATCGCCAATGTCAGTGCCGGCATATCAAAATCATATCCCTCAAACATTTCCATATAATTCGGGATAACATACGTCAGCATAACGATTAAAATTACCAGTGCCACAACTCCTAATACCATCGGATACATCATGGAGCGTTTCATCATGCCCTTTAACTTGGCTTTTTTCAAACTGGATTGCCATACGCTCTAAGGACTTGTCAATACTTCCACTGGTTTCTCCGGCTTCTACCATGTTGACTAACATCGGTGGAAATACTTTGTTCTGCTTCTCCATCGCCTCTGACAGGGTACTTCCCTTTCCAATCTCCGTTCTTACCTCTCGAATTGCCTGTGAAAGTGTCTTATTTTCGGTCTGTATCGACAGCATATCTAATGCTTCCACTATACTGACTCCGGCACGGAGCATACTTACAAACTGACGGCAGAACACGCTTAGATCTCTTGTCTTGACTTTTTTTCCCACGCCGATCTTAATATCTTTTTGTTAAGGCATTCTGCTCTTTGATCTCTAATGGAATACACCCCTGCGAACGCAGTTTCTGTTCGACTTTTTCCCCTGCTGTCCGATTCCATACTTCCTTTTTATTTCTTTTTCCGCTTTTTTCAATTGCAATATAAGAATAATCCGCCATTTTCCTCTCCTCTATCTCTTAAAACAGATTAATCTTCTGTGACATTCCCGCCGCATCATGTGCAAAACTGATTGCCGTCTCTGCCGTAATATAGCTTTTCATATACAGATCATAAATTGCATCATCCATCGTCTGCATCCCCATTTTCTTGTTGGTCTGGATAATCGATGGAATCTGAAAGCTTTTTTCCTCACGGATCAGATTCCGTATCGCCGGAACCGCAAGCATGACCTCATATGCTGCCACTCTTCCGCCTTCCTGCCTTGGCAGAAGCTGTTGTGCCACCACACCCTCTAAAACACCTGCTAACTGCACACGGATCTGCTGCTGCTGAAACGGTGGAAAGACATCGATCATACGGTCTACTGCCGAAGCCGCACTATTCGTATGAAGCGTGGAAAATACCAGATGTCCTGTCTCCGCTGCCGTAATGGCAATGGAAATCGTCTCTAAATCACGCATCTCACCGACTAAGATCACATCAGGGTCCTGTCTTAGGGCCGCCCTGACCGCATTTGCATAGGACATCGAATCATAACCGATTTCTCTTTGCAGTACCATTCCTTTTCCATGTCCATGCAGATATTCGATCGGATCTTCTAAGGTAATGATCGTCTTTTTGTAATTCTTGGAAATCACTCCGATCAAAGAAGCTAACGTTGTGGATTTACCACTTCCGGTTGCTCCTGTTACTAACACCATACCTCTCTTTTTTGAAGTCAGATTTACAACTGCCTCTGGAACGCCTAAATCCTTCGGTGACGGAATCTCAAATGAAAGGATACGACAGTGCCATCGCATACGTTCCTCTTTGACGGAACACATTGACACGCACCCGGTTAAATCCTGCGATAGAATGTGCAAAATCCAGTTCACCTTCCCGCTCTAACACTTCTAACTGCTCGGTTGTCAGCATTGGCTTGATCATTTCTTCTATTTCATATGGCTTAATCTTTTCCTCCGACATCGGTATCAGATCTCCGTCGATACGGAACATGACCGGACTGCCGGGACAAAGATGAATATCTGAAAGCATTTTTTTTTGGTTTCCGTCGATTAAAATATCTTCTATTTTACCCATAACCTGTTTTTCCTCTATTCTCCAAGTGAGATACGGATCATCTCATGGTAGGATGTTTCTCCTTCTAAAACGAGTCTGACCGCTTCACTGTGTAACGTTTTCATTCCTTCTTTCACTGCCACTTCACGAATCTCATCCGTAGACATCCGTGCCGCAATTGCATTGCGCAGAGTCGATGTGACCGGCATCATCTCATAAATACCGGTTCTTCCGTAAAATCCAGTGTCATTGCAGTGTTCACAGCCTACCGGCTCATAAATCTCAACCTCTTCCATTGGGTTAATGCCCATCATGCCCTTTTTCTTCTCCAAGGGCTTTCCGTTTTCTCTTACAATGCGGACAAAGTCTTCGCACCAGCCGCTGTGCAATGACGCCTCTCATGGCATCTGCTAACAGATAACTTTCTACGCCCATATCCATTAATCGCGTCATGGTTCCCGGTGCATCATTCGTATGCAAGGTACTCAACACTAAATGTCCCGTAATGGATGCCTGCACTGCGATAGATGCTGTTTCCCTGTCTCGAATCTCACCTATCATGATAACGTCCGGGTCCTGTCTCAATATGGAACGAAGTGCCGAAGCAAAGGTCAGATCCGCTTTTGCATTGACCTGTACCTGACTCACTCCGTCTACATTTGCCTCTACCGGATCTTCTACGGTAATGATATTAATATTTTCGTGGTTTCTTTCGTTCACCGCCGTATATAAGGTCGTAGACTTACCACTACCGGTAGGTCCTGTTACCAGTATAATCCCATTCGGATGATTCAGCATATCATCAAATAACTGCAACTGCTGTTCGGTAAATCCAAGACTCTTTTTTATCTCTTGTCAAGGCTTTTTTCTGTGCCAGACGCATTACGCATTTTTTTCACCGTAAACCGTCGGAAGTATGGATGCACGGATATCATATTCCTTCCGGTCAATCATCATCGTGATTCTTCCGTCCTGTGGTCTTCTCTTTTTTTCGGAAATGTCCATATTTCCGATAATCTTTACACGAGTAATGATCGCACTTAACAAATTGATGTGATAGGTCGATTTTTCATAAAGCACACCATCAATACGATAACGGACACGCACTTTATCTTCCATCGGCTCAATGTGAATATCGGACGCACGTTGCCTCGCCGCCTGTTCAATCATGGATTTTACAAGCTGTACGATCGGTGAATTTGCAACATCCTCATCTTCTGCCTTTGCTCCTCCTTTGTTTTCCGGCTCTCACGTTCTTTGGCATACTGCTCTGCCACTCTTTGTGCTTCGCTGTCACCGTAATATTTATCCAGTGTCACTAAGATATCCTGTGTCGTTGCAATCACAGGCTCTACCTGTAGATTCGTGATAATAGAAAAATCATCTATTCCCCGCATATCCATCGGATCTGCCATTGCAACACGGATAATATTTACGTTTCCTTCTTTATACTCAAACGGTATCATCAGATGCTTTCGAAGCAGCTTACCATCTGCTAACTTGATGATATCATCCTCTATTTTCATTCCATGCAGAGAAATAAATGGGATATTTAACTGTGTTGCAAGCCCTTCCCCAATTGCTTCCTCTGTCGCATAACCAAGATCCACAAGCATCTCGCCTATTTTTTTTGTGAGCAGTCTTATTCTTCTCCAATGCATCTTCTAACTGCTCCTGCGTAATAATACCTGCTTCGAGAAGCATATCCCCTATACGCTTCTTCTGTCTGAAGTCAGCCACACTCCATTCCCCCTACATTCATTATTATTGAAACAATTATACTACATTTTTCAACAAATTTGTATAAATTTGAACAAAAAAGAACCGACAATTTTCGTATTTTGACAAGTTTTCGTATTTTTTCGTTTTTTCATTCCTGCAACTGCATCTTTCCGAAATTTTCTCAGTTTTCAGAAACAAAAAATGCACCTTTTTGCCGGCATATTTCTATGCGGCAGGTACATTCTACAGGTATTTTTCTTTTATTTTCTCTGTGATCACAATCTATTTTTATAACCTATTATATCTGTTCTTATGATCTGTTTTTTCATATATAAGCAGGACTGTAAGCCGGGTTATGTTTTTCAGATGATCATCTATCTAGAACAACTGTTGCCAGCTGCTTCAAGCAACCTACCTAAGACTAACGGGCCGCATTATCGTCTTGCTTCGGTCTTGCTTCAGATGGGGTTTACATGTGCCCCCTCTGTTACCAGAGAGGCGGTAGTCTCTTACACTGCCCTTCCACCCTTACCGGTTGCCCGGCGGTATATTTCTGTTGCACTGTCCTTGGAGTTACCTCCACCGGCTGTTAGCCGGCATCCTGCCCTGTGAAGCCCGGACTTTCCTCGTCTGCGGTCTTTCGACACTTGCAGCCGCGATCATCCATCCTACTTATATATGATTGAATCGTTTCCTATTGTAACATTTTTTTTATACTTCGTCAAGTATTTTTTTATACATTCCTCGTTATACTGCATTTATACGTCTATACAGCTTCCGCCGATGAACTCCCTGAGCAGTGAATTGCTTGGAATATCCTCTGCCGGCACCGGAAGAAAATAGTCTAAGAATTTTAACAGACGCTTTGCCTCTAAATACTCCGGACAGTCCTTTTCGATCGCAAACAGACGCGGTTCTGCATACGCCTTTAACACGGCAAGCTCATAGATGAGTGCCGAATTGAACATCGCATCTGCCTCCTCCTGAAATGGGAAGATATGACGTTCCTCGCCTCTTCGCACCGATGGCCACATGGCAATCGTCTCTTTGGCACTGGTGCCGCGTGTTCTCGCATCACGCACGATCCTGCGGATCAGTCTTGCATCTGTAGTCGGAAGATAATTGTGTTCATCTATGTTCAACTGGGTTAATGCACTGATATAGATTTTAAACTTACTCTCTTTTTGTTAAGGAATAGGATGATTTGTCATTCAATCCGTGGATTCCTTCTATTACTAAGATATCGTCATCGCCAAGCTGTAAAAAGTTGCCTTTGTATTCCCGTCTTCCGGTCTTAAAGTTAAAGGTCGGTATCTCTACCTGCTCTCCTTTGAACAGTCTTGTCATATCTTCATTGAACTGCTCTACATCCAATGCTTCTAAACACTCAAAATCATAGTTGCCGTTCTCATCACGCGGTGTATTTTCACGGTCTAAATAGTAATTATCCAGTCCGATCGGATGAGGTTTGAGCCCCTGTGCCATCAACTGTGTGTGGACAGACGATAGGAAAAGGTCGTCTTACCGGAAGAGGATGGTCCTGCGATCATTACGAATTTTTTATCCCCTGCCGATGCAATGGTCTCTGCAAGCTGACCGATCTTTTTTTCCATCAGGGCTTCCTGCACCATAATGACCTGCCGCATTTTTCCTGCCGCGATCGCATCGTCTAACGCTCCTACCGTATCGATATTTAGCATTTTTCCCCATTCTTCGGATTCCTGTAAGGTGTGGAATAACTTTTTTAGATGGGTGAAACTCATCAATCGTCTTTGTATTTTTTCCAGGGAATAATAACATCATCCCCTCTTCAAATGGGATCAGGTCAAACCATTTCAAGTATCCGGTAGACGGAACCATATAGCCGTAAAAATAGTCGATATATCCATCTAAATCATAGACATTGACTCTCGAACTTCTGCGATAACGGAACAGGCGCTCCTTATCATGCATACCCCGTTCTGCAAACAGGCGGATCGCATCGTCGGTCCGACAGCTCTTTTTCCCGATACTGATATCAGCATCGACTAAACGCATCATTTCTATTTTGATTGAAAGGATCAAGTCGCTGATGTCCTCTTTTTGCTCCTTTTTTAAGGTGCAGTAATATCCCTGTCCTAAGGAATGACGAATCTGTACACTGACTCCGTCTTTTCCATAGAGGTTATCCACCGCCTTTTGCAATAATAACGTCGTACTTCTCCGATATGCCTTTTTGCCCGGGTCCTGTTTTGCCGTAATAAATTCGATCGTCCCCTCGCTCTTTAAACTCTTTCCAAGTTCCCGCAGTCTATGGTCAAAGAGGACCAGTAAAATATCATCTTCGTACTCTTTTTGAAAATCTCCCGCGATCGTCTGGTATGTAGTTCCTGCCGGATATTCATACTCTTTTCCTTCTATTTGTACTTTTATCATCTGCTCCATAAAAAAACACCCGCCTTTTTATCTTTCTCTACACTATATGATCTGAAATGGAAATGTCAGTGGCTGTACTGCAATCTCCAGTTCTTTTGCTTCTCTTTTTAAATACTGTTCCATATATGGGATAAAAATATGTTCCACTCCGTAATGCCCTGCATCGATTACCGTCAGTTTCTGTGCCACCGCATCTATTCCCTCATGGTGGTCAATATCTCCTGTGATCAGTACATCTACCCCCGCCTGCAATGCATTCGAGATCACACTTCTTCCTGAACCCGGTGAAATGGCTGCGGTCTTTACTTTTCGTTCTAAATCGCCAAACACTTTTACATTTTCTAAGGAAAATGCCTGCTTGACCTCTTCACAGCACTCCCGCACTGTCATCTCTTTTTTCAGACTGCCGTATCTGCCAATCCCCTCTTCTCCTGTCTCTGAAACACTTGTAATTTCCAACACTCTGGTATCTGAAATTCCTAAATAATCTGCCGCTAAATCTGCCATGCCCATGACATCAAAGTTGGTATGCATCGCATAATATACCATGTCATTTTGGATCAGACGGATAATCCCTTCTTCCGATAAAATCTTCCTGTGTTACCCGTTTCATCCCTTTAAATATCATCGGATGATGGGTCAACAGCATATCCGCTCCATTGGCAATCGCTTCTTCGATCGCCTCATCCGTAGCATCCAATGCAATATAAATCTTTTGGATCTCTTTATCTTCCCTGCCAACTAAGAGTCCTACATTGTCCCAGTCACAGGCATAACTTTTCGGCGACTGTTTTTCTAATATTTCAATTACTTTTTTACATTCCATTGATCCTTACACTGTCCTTCTCTTTTGGCTTATTGATCAGCTTACTTGCTCATTTCCTGTATTGCCCGCTCTGTCTGCTCTGCCTTTTTTTTTTCTACCTCATGAATCCTCTTTTTGAATCTCCGGTCTGTCAGAAATCGCAGACAGCTTTTCTAATAATTCCCGGTAGATCTGCGCCTCTCTTTTCAAATAGTCCTGCAATACCGGATGTCCTTCTTTTAATAAATATGCACCGTATAAAAAATCTATGTCCTTTGCATTCCGATAGGGATTGTCTAAAGGCATCGCTGTCTCTTTTTTTGTCACAGACATCATCGGATAATATTTTCCGTCTTCTAAGACCATATCTTCTTCTAAGATACACCAACCGTCCTCTGTTAAAAAACGGCGAAACTGCTCAATCTCAGACTGCGGCTGCAAGACCACACAGGAATTTTTCTCAAAAAACTCCGGCGATCCGCTTAAGATCTTCTGCATCAGTCCTCCGCCCATTCCTGCGATCACTGCAACTTCCGACTCACCGGGCACAAAACTTTCCCCCCCCATCGGAAAGTCTGGTCTGTATGTATTCACCCAGCCCATATTGCTCAATATGTTCTTTTGCATGAAGCAAAGGACCTTTTCTTACATCTGCGGCATATGCTTTTTTTACGACTTTTTTTTGCACTAAATAAACCGGAAGATATGCGTGGTCTGTTCCGATGTCTGCTAATACCGGCTGCTCTAGCTCTAATTGATCAATCCCATGCACCAACAGCTCTGCCACGGCATTTAAACGCTTTGACAACTGTATCATATTACTCAAGATAATCCTTTAATTTTCTGCTTCTGCTTGGGTGACGGAGTTTTCTAAGTGCCTTTGCCTCGATCTGACGGATACGCTCACGGGTAACATTGAACTCTTTTCCGACTTCCTCTAAAGTTCTTGCTCTTCCGTCCTCTAATCCAAAACGAAGGGTTAATACCTTCTGCTCTCTTTCCGTTAAGGTGCCTAAAACCTCTTCTAACTGTTCTTTTAAGAGAGTAAATGCTGCTGCCTCCGCGGGTACAGGCACATTCTCATCCTGAATAAAGTCTCCAAGATGACTGTCCTCCTCCTCACCGATCGGTGTCTCTAAAGAAACCGGCTCCTGTGAAATCTTTAAAATCTCGCGGACACGTTCTACCGGCATGTCCATCTCTTTTGCAATTTCTTCCGGGGTAGGTTCACGTCCTAGCTCCTGCAGTAACTGTCTGGATACACGGATCAGTTTGTTGATCGTCTCTACCATATGAACCGGAATACGGATGGTTCTCGCCTGGTCTGCAATCGCTCTTGTGATTGCCTGACGGATCCACCATGTTGCATAAGTGGAGAATTTATATCCCTTCCGGTAATCAAATTTTTCAACAGCCTTGATCAGACCCAGATTTCCCTCCTGGATCAGATCAAGGAATAACATACCTCTTCCCACATAGCGTTTTGCAATGCTGACTACCAGACGTAAGTTTGCCTCTGCAAGACGTTTTTTTTGCCTCCTGATCGCCTAACTCCATGCGCTTTGCTAACTCAATCTCTTCTTCCGCACTTAAGAGCGGCACTTTTCCGATTTCTTTTAAATACATACGCACCGGATCTTCAATCGATACACCGTCCGGAACGGATAAGTCAATTTTTTCTACCTCGACTTCTTCTTCGTCATCTAACAGGATCTCATCGTCAACCGTATCGTCATCGTTGTCTGTGATACGCAGCACATCGATATTGCTGGATTCTCTAAGAAGTCTAAAATCTTCTCGAACTGCTCTGCATTCAGCTCCATGTCCTGAAAGAAATCACTGATCTCCTGATATTCCAAAACATTCTTTTTCTTTTTTGGCTAATGCTAAAAAGTTCTTTCAGTTTCGCCTGAAACTTCTCTTCTTTTTCATTTCTTTCTGTGTTTTCGTTTTTTTTTCTGCCATTTTAATATCCTCTCTCGTCTTTATTCTGCTCCCTATGGTATGGAAATATTCGTTTTCTCCAGTTTCTCAAGCTGTTTCTTATCTGCAATGATTTTTTGCAGTCCAGCCATATCCGTTGGATCTAAGTGCTTAGAATGCTCCCGGATGCTGTTTTGTTTTACACGGAGAATTGTCTCTTTTTAGGGCTTTTTCCCTGTCGGCTTTTGTCTCCACCTTAGCAATCATTGCATGAAAAAGTGAAGCGATCTCACTTTGATCCTCTTCTCCAAACAGATTGATGATCTGTGCCGGATTCACTTTGCCATCACGGTGATACTGTTCAAATAATATCTGTGCCGTCTTTTTGGTAAATATCCTCCGTAAAATCTTCTGCTCCAAGATATTCTTCTATCAGCTCAAAGAGCCTTGTATCTTCTATCAGCCAGGTCAGCAAAAGTCTCTGGGACTGCTTCATTCCATCTTCTTTTTTGCGGTTTTTCCCTGCTCTTTTTTCTGTCTTGGCTCACTTCCTGTTAATCCCTGTGTTCCAAAATGATAGACTAATTTTCTTAAATTCTCAAAACCCATGCCGTATTTGTCGGCAATTGCTTCTATATAATTATCTCTTTCTAATTCCTCTGAGAACTGTAACAATTTTTTTTTGCGGTCTCATTTGCAAATTCTGTCTTTCCAGCCGGATCTTTTAAGTCATACTCTTCCGATAACAGACGTATCTCAAATAAAAAGCTGTTCTCTGCCTGTTCGATCCGTTTCTCATCTTCCTCTGCCCCAAGTGCCTTGATAAATTCATCCGGGTCTTTATAGGGTTTCATATTGATGACTTTTGCCGTAATCCCTGCTTCTTTTAAGATCGGGATTGCCCGTTTTGCCGCACGGATTCCCGCGCCATCACTGTCAAAGGTCAGATAGACCTCTTTGGTATATCGTTTTAACAGATTGGCGTGTCCCGGCGTAAATGCCGTTCCGAGTGCTGCTACCGCATTGTCAAACCCTGCCTGATGCAGTGCAATGACATCCATATATCCCTCACACAAAAAAGAATCTGATGCTTTTTTGTCGTTCTTGCAAAATTAAGTCCATACAGATTCCTGCTTTTATCAAAAATCATCGTTTCCGGGGAGTTCAGGTATTTTGGCTCACCATCTCCCATCACACGGCCGCCAAAACCGATCACCTTGCCACGCACATCCATGATCGGGAACATGGCACGGTTCCAGAACTTATCATAACCGCCACGCTGCTCATCTATGCTGACTAACCCGCTGTCTTTTAACAACTCATCCTCATAGCCTTTTGTTCGCAGATAGCGGTACAGGTCATCGGAATATTTATCGGAATATCCGAGTCCGAATTTTTGAAGCGTTTTCTCGCTCAATCCCCTGTTTTTAAAATATTCGTGAGCCCTGCTTCCCCGCTCACTCCGCAACAGGGTATAGAAGTATTTTGCCGCTTCTTTATTTGCCTCTAACAGTCTTGCTTTTTTATCGGAAGCCCGCTTCTGCTCGGCACTCAGTTCCTGCTTTGGCAGTTCTACGCCGATGCGGTTCGCCAATACCTCTAATGCTTCGGGAAAGGTATAGTTTTCATATTCCATTAAAAAAGTAATGACATTGCCTCCCGCCCCGCAGCCGAAGCAATAGTACATCTGCTTATTGGGTGAAACCGAAAAAGATGGTGTTTTTTCATTATGGAATGGACACAGTCCAAAATAAGTGCTTCCTTTTTTTCGTCAGCCGCACATAGCCTGATATCACATCTACGATATCGTTTCCTGAACGGATCTCTTCTATCAGCTCATCTGAATAATATGCCATGTATGTCTTCTGCCTGCTCCTTTCCTAGCCGATCTCCCATGCTTTTGGCAAAAAGAATTCTCTGTATTTTGCCACCGCATACTGGTCTGTCATGCCTGAAATGTAGTCACACACCACACGTTCTTTTTTTTTCTCGCCTTCACTGTGCATCCTCTGATACTGCTCCGGCAATATCTCTATATGTCCCATATAATGTGCATAAAGTTCACACAATAATCGCTCTGCCTTTGCTTCTTCACCTTTTGCTGCAGGATTTGTATAAACTTTCTGAAACATGAATTTTCGCAAATCCTGCATCGCACCGCCGATTTCTTCTGACATCACAATATCATTTTTTCCCCATACTGTTCATAATGATATTATGTATCAGGGTATTTAAACGTTCCTTGGTTGTCATACCAAGAACTTTGCGGATCTCTAACGGGATATCTTCCTCACTCATGACTTTTGCGCGGATGGCATCGTCGATATCATGGTTGATATACGCGATCTTATCCGACAAACGGACGATCTTTCCCTCTAGCGTATGCGGCATCATACTGGTCTGGTGGTTTAATATCCCATCACGCACTTCCCATGTCAGGTTCAGTCCCTTACCGTCTTTTTCAAGTTTCTCCACAATCCGCACACTCTGCTCATTATGGCGGTATCCTTCCTCACACAGCTCATTCAAGATCCGCTCGCCCGCATGGCCAAACGGTGTATGCCCTAAATCATGACCTAATGCAATGGCTTCGACCAAATCCTCATTCAGACGCAGTGCTTTCGCAATGGTGCGGGCATTCTGCGACACTTCTAACGTATGGGTCAGACGCGTTCTGTAATGGTCTCCCTTCGGGCTTAAGAATACCTGTGTCTTGTGTTTTAGGCGTCGAAAAGACTTACAGTGCAAAATCCGGTCTCTGTCCCTTTGAAAAACAGGACGGATATCACACTGCGGTTCTTCACGGTCTCGCCCTCTTGAATTGACACTAAGTGTAGCAAACGGACTTAACGAAATCTCTTCCATCCGCTCTAAATTTTCCCTGATTGACATGCAAATTCCTCCACAGCGCAAAGTCTCTATTTTAGTATTTCTGTGCGAGGGTGGGATTTCCTTTATTTTTTTCGACTTTTTTTTCAATTCTTTCAGATCTGGAAACGCAAGTTTGCTATGCATAGATGCAGGTATTTAGAATGTTCTTAAATCTTCCCGCAGTGATCGGGGTTCTGTTCGGCAATGCACCGGGTTCGGGTGATGGGATATAAGATTTTCGGACTTTCTCTGGAATGGAATTGGGAACGGACGCAAACGACACCAATCCGCCCTCCATGGCGGTGGTGTCTTTCTGCGACTTCCTGTCGCAGAATTGCTGGTTGTTTGAGAAAGTCTCGAATGTCTAATATCCCACACCATGTACCCGGTGCATTGCCGAACGGAACACGGTATCGCAAAAAACGATTATGGATCTTACGATAGAGTAGTATTGAAAATATCAAAGAATTATAAAAGAATTATTCTGAATCCGTCATGAAAATACAAAAGCTTTTATCGTTGCGAAATGAACACTTTTAAAGTAGTACAATATAGTCCAATAATATAATAGAATTCTTTGAACTTAGACAATACTGTAAAAAAATATTCCTACAGGGATTTATATTCAGACATCCGGGTATCTTGATATTTTGTTCTACACACAGCAATTCCCCGACACGATGTCGGGGAAAGGTACTGCTGAGCCATGGATGGCGAATCAGTACCGCTTGCGTACGTCGCCAACAACTCTCACAAAATATTTAGATACCTAGATGTCTGATACATCCTCCCTGTAGGAATATTTTTTTACCCCCACACATAAACTATTTACACCACTGACAAAATAACATTGTCAATAACAATTGACATATTCAGAAAATAATGTTATATTTCACATAGTGGTTGCGCTATGTTGCTTGCGAGGCGCATAGCCGGAGGAGCTCATGCGTGAGCTCCTTTTCTAATACATTTCACATGATTCATTTCTAATTTCTTCGTTTGGGGAGGTACTATGGCACAAAAGATATACTTAACCTATGAACAACAGATTGAACACTTAAAAAATAGAAAGGATTTAATAATCCAAAATACCGACTACGCCTATTCTATTCTTCAAAAAAATCGGATATTATTCTCTCATTAGCGGTTATAAAAATTTATTCAAACCACCTTCTTCTGAAAAAATATCTTTATGGTGTTACTTTTGAAGAAATCGTATCATTCTATTATTTCGATGAACAATTACGCACAATTTTCCTAAAATATATTCTTCATATAGAAAAACAAATGAAATCCATGATTTCTTACTATTTCTGCGACAAATACGGTGAACAACAGGAAAAATATTTGAATATCAACAACTATGCTGTTACTAAAAAGAAATCTGCAAAATGTCAAAAAATTAATTTCCCTTTTGCAAAAAATCTCTTCATTACCCAGTCACTACAGTTATATCGTCCATTATTCAAAACAACTACGGAAATGTCCCTCTCTGGGTAGCAATCAATGCCATGACATTTGGGCAAGTTTCTAAATTATATCAATATTTACCCAATGATATTCAATATAAAATAAGTCAGGTATTCCCCTCTGTTTCAGAACGCCAACTCCACCAATTTATCCGTGTACTGACAAGCTGTAGGAATGTATGTGCACATGGAGAACGACTATTTTCTTTTTTTGTAAATGAAACAATTCCTGATACACCTTTACATTCTTATTTAAATATTCCTAAAAAGAATGGACAATATCTCTATGGAAAACATAATCTATTTGGAGTTGTAATAGCACTTTATTATCTCTTAGAGCATGAGGAATTCATGTGTTTTGAAAAAGAATTAAACAATTCATTACACTCTGTTCTGAAAAACTGTCCACATATTACTAAACAAAAACTGTATTCACAAATGGGATTTCCTGAAAATTGGGAAGATATAACTGCTTTTGTCTAGTGGGGGTTCCGTTCGGCAATGCATGGGTGCGGGTATTGCCGAACGGAACAACGCTGTAAAAAAATATTCCTACAGGGATTTATGTTCAGACATCCGGATATCTTGATATTTTGTTCTACACACAGCAATTCCCCGACACGATGTCGGGGAAAGGTGCTGCTGAGCCATGGATGGCGAATCAGTACCGCTTGCGTACGTCGCCAACAACTCTCACAAAATATTTAGATACCTGCATGTCTGATACATCTTCCCTGTAGGAATATTTTTTAAATGCACACCGGAAAATTCTCCACACAATACTGCAGCACTCCCATTCCCATCGCAAAGAATCCCAGCAGGATCGTCAGAAAGATCGCCGCTCCATCATATTTAAGCTTTATGCCTTCCTCTTTATTGCGACAGGACAACAGCATTTCTACGCCCAGTGCGATTAAAATGACCGGCCAGAATTTAATGATGAACTCATATTTGAGTGCCGGAACAAACATATGCACCATAAATAAAACTCCAAATATGATCAATAAGGCTCCACAGGTAAGACTTCCTACTCTTCTGGTTTTCATCTTACAGTTCCTCCTTTTTTTTTCCTCTTCTAAGTCAAGCTGCACTTTCTTTCCCTTGATCATGCGGATACCCACGCAGATCAGGATCACCGCTATTACAAGTCGCGGTAAGGTATGCAGAAACTGGCTAATGGAATTAGCAATACTCTCTGAAAACCATACATAAATCCAGGAGCCGATAAGATAATCCACACACTCATTCCAGAAAATGCAGATTCCGGCACTGATCAAAATACCTGCGACAATTTTATTTTGCTGTTTGCTCCACTGATTGATCGGTAAAATACGGTCTAAATAAAAAATGTAATCATCTTCTAATGCATAAAATTCCTCATCACTCAGACTGTACATGTTGTGGACATTAAAAAAACTGTAGCACCATATGATCGGAAGTACGATCGTAAGCGGTCCGATATTCAGAGTTGCCGCAACTGCTATGGTTGCAAAAAACAATCCCATGATACTGACTCCCTGTTTCATAAATCCCATATACATCTCTCCCGCTCCCGGCAGAAGCGAAAAGATAAATGTCCATCCTTTACTTTTTTTTCCTGATCATTATTTGTCCTCCTTAATTTTAAATTCTAATAATCGATTGGTTGCATCCTGCAGATAACCGGTAAACTTATAGCTGTTATCATTTATTTTTTTTGTGATCGAAGGCTTATTTTCCTGCTGCTGAACCTCCGAAAATTCCAGTGGATTCTGTTCTAACGTCGTTGTCATCGTCAGTAAAAAGATGGAAGCTGCAACTGCAAATCCCACTTTCAGGCTATAGAACAACAACTTCATTTTCTTAGATGTCTTTCTCACTGTTGCTGCCGCCTGAACATCCACCTTCCGGCTCCGCTCGACAATCTCGTCGTAGAGATAGGATGGCGGCTCTGCAAAAAAATCTGTTTCCACAATATTTGCAAAACGTTCTGCACAATAAGTACAACATCCTACCATGCGTATAAAGTTTTTCTTCTTCCTTGGTACTCAAGGTTCCCTGTGCATATTTTTTTCCACATTTCATCGCTGATGTGTGTATGTTCCTCTGTCATTTGCTGCTTCCTCCTTCCATCTGTTTTTTGATCAGTGCCTTTTTGCCCGATAGATCTGTGTCTGAACCGTTTTTAAGTTCTTTCCTGACTCCTCTGCGATTTCCCTTGCTGATTTTTCTTCATAAAAATGTTCTCTTGCAATTTTATCATAAGGCGGTTTGATCTGCTCACAGATCTTCAACACAAATTGCTTTGCCTCCTGATCGATGTATATCTCTTCCGGACCGGCTCTTTGGTCTTTGATCTCCTCAAAATAGACATCCTCTTTCGGCTCTGACCTTCTTGCTGCATTTTTTAGATAATCGAGGCATTTATTGGTCGCGATCCGGCTGATCCATGCTTTCTCGTAAGTTCCATCAAACTCCGGCAGTTTTTTGTAGGCGGACAAAAAAGTTTCCTGCGTCAGATCCTGCGCATCAAATGGATTCTTTACCATTTTCAAACAGATGGAGTATACGAGTTTTTCATAGGTACGAAGCAATGCCTCGAATTGTTCTTCCGTACTGATTTTGTCCGCCTCCTCTCATTTTTTAATTTCTTTTTACCTGTTCATTTATTATAACGAGACTACGCAGTAATTGTCTTCAACTTTTTGAACAAAAAATAAGTGGAACACTCCTTTTTATAAAAAGTCATGTCCCACTGTTCTGCTTTTATTTTTGCGTTTTTATGCGCTATTATTTTTTAAAAAAGAAAACAGTCCGCCTTTTGTATATGGCTCACTACTGATCCCTTCTAATGTGTATCCGGTCTCTCCGACAACTTCTGCCAATTTTGCCTCATCTAACGGTTCTTCACTGATAATGACACTTTCTCCCGCTGTATGGGAAGATGTCACCTTCTTTACATTGAATGCGTTCCGAATTGCATCATTCATATGTGATTCACACATTCCACACATCATACCATCGATTTTTAATGTTGTTTTTTGTCATGTTCGTTCTCTCCTTTTTCCTTTGATAAAATTTATTTTTCTGCTGGATGAATTTTTACAAAAATTCAACCGCAGTGCATTTGTTACAACACAGAAGCTTGAAAGACTCATTGCTGCAGCTCCGAACATCGGATTTAAGGTCAGTCCCCATTTTACATAACAGCCTGCTGCTAACGGTATTCCGATGATATTATAGATAAATGCCCAGAACAGATTTTCATGGATGTTTCGAAGTGTTGCACGGCTCAGACGGATCGCTGCCGGAACATCGGATAACCTGCTTTTCATCAATACTACATCTGCAGCATCTACCGCCACATCGGCTCCTGCACCGATAGCGATACCGACATCTGCCCTTGTCAATGCCGGTGCATCGTTGATACCATCGCCTACCATTGCAACTTTTTCCCTGCTGTTTCAGACTGCGGATCACACTCTCTTTTCCATCCGGCAATACTCCTGCAATAACTTCATCTACACCTGCCTGTCTGCCAATGGCTTTTGCTGTCCGCTCGTTGTCACCGGTTAACATAATAACTTTAATTCCTATATCCCGCAGTTCTTTTACCGCTTTCGGGCTGTCTGCTTTGATCGTATCTGCCACCGCAATGATACCTGCTAACTGCTCATTCTCCATAAATACCAGCGGTGTTTTTCCCTGTTCGGAAAGTGCTTCTGCCTGTTCCTGTAATTCTTTTGGAATCTCTGTTTTACTTCCTATAAAACTAAGACTTCCTCCCACTAACGTTTTACCGGACAATACGGCTGTCAGTCCATTTCCCGGAAGTGCCGAAAAAATCAGCAACTTCTAATGCCCTCTTTCCGAGCTCTTCCCCTTTTTGCATCACAGCTTTTGCCAACGGATGTTCACTCTTTGCTTCTAATGCAATTGCAAGCTCTAAAAGTGTCTCCTGCGTATATCCCTCTGCAGGGATCATGTCCGTCACTTTTGGTTCTCCCTCGGTGATGGTTCCGGTCTTATCCAGTGCAACCACATTGACTTTTCCTGCATTTTCCAAGGTTGCCGCTGTTTTAAATAAAATTCCGTTTTTGCACCCACACCGTTTCCAACCATAATGGCAACCGGTGTTGCAAGTCCGAGTGCACACGGGCAGCTGATGACCAGTACGGAAATACTTCGTGCTAATGCATAACTGAATTCTCTTCCAAGCAACAGCCAGACCACCAGTGTCACCGCTGCAATGGAAATTACGATTGGAACAAATACCCCGGAAACTTTATCTGCGACTTTTGCGATCGGTGCTTTCGTAGCTGCCGCATCACTGACCATTTTGATGATCTGTGATAACGTCGTATCTACGCCAACACGCGATGCCTCACATCGGATAAATCCCGATTGGTTGATCGTAGCTGCCGATACGGAATCTCCTACGGTCTTGTCCACCGGGATACTCTCACCGGTCAATGCCGCTTCATTCACCGCACTGCTGCCTTCTAAGATCACGCCGTCTACAGGGATATTTTCTCCCGGACGCACCACAAAAATATCACCTTTTTTTACTTCTTCTATCGAAACCGTCACTTCACTCTCACCACGGATCACCGTAGCATTTTGCGGTGCTAATTTCATAAGGCTCTTTAAGGCATCGGTTGTCTTTCCCTTTGACTTTGCCTCTAACATCTTGCCAACCGTGATCAGGGTCAGTATCATTGCCGCCGACTCAAAATAGAACTCGTCCATGTAGTGCATGACAGCATCCATATCTCCAACCGTCTGTGCCTTTGTCATCGCAAACAATGCATAAACACTCCACAGATAAGAAGCGGATGCTCCCAATGCAACTAAGGTGTCCATATTCGGAGATCTGTGCAATAGTCCCTGAAAACCGCTGATAAAAAATCTCTGGTTGATGACCATGATGATTCCTGCTAAGAGTAACTGCAGCAGTCCCATTGCCACATGATTTCCCTCAAACCACGCCGGGATTTTCCAGTTCCACATCATATGTCCCATGGAAAAATACATGAGGATCAGCAAAAAATGACCGATGCTGCCAGTCTCTTTTTTTAGCTTTGGTGTCTCATGATCCTCTAGTGCGTCCTCAGCTTCATTAGACCTTTTCTCTGCTTCGTTTCCTTTTTCTTTTGCTCCATAGCCGGCATCCTTTACGGCTTTGATAATGCTTGCAGGGCTTGCCGTACCGTCAACTGCCATGGAATTTGTCAGCAGACTGACGGAGCAGGAGGTAACACCCTCCACTTTTAAGACAGCCTTTTCTACCCTTGCAGAGCAGGCGGCACAGTTCATACCCGTTACTGTATATTGTTTCAATTTTATGCCTCCATTACTTCATTAATTTTTTGTATGGTAGTCACAAGTTCATCCACAACCTCATCGTTTCCGGCGCGTATATCACGCACCACACAACTGTGGATATGACTTGCTAAAATCTCTTTATTAAATGCGTTCATCGCCGCACTGACTGCAGCAGACTGTATCAGAATGTCATTGCAGTAAGAATCTTTTTCTATCATTGCCTGGATCCCACGCACCTGGCCCTCAATGCGTTTCAAACGGTTCAGCAATGCCTTTTTTTTGCTCCTCAGACCGCATGGTCTGTTTTTCACTGCAACAACAGCCATCTTTCTTTTCCATATTCCACCTCCATATACCCTATTGGGGTATCTTTGTTATATACCCTTCGGGGGGTATTTGTCAAGCAGAAAAATTGTTTTTCTATCTAGTTTTTCCTTTCTCTCCTGTTTTTATGTTTTATGTCATTGAAAAAACAGCTTTTCCAGTTTGTTCTCAGACAGACTCCTGTCCTGCTTTTTCTTTGAATTTTGAATGTTTGTGAATCTTTTTTGATATTTTGATGTATCGATTTTTTCGATACTTATGACTTTTTGATAGATCGGTTCTCCCGATACTTTGATAAACTGGCGGTATAAAAATAGCAAGCCAAACCCTAATCCTTTCTGGTGTGTTTTGCCACAAAACCGCCCTACATGGTACACCGGTCCTTCCATATGCTGTCGGACCTCTTTTTAATTTTTGCCGGATCGGAATACTCTGCGGACAATGCTGTTCACATTTGCCACAGCCGACACATTTTGAAGCATTCGTCTGATTTTTCCGAAGTGTTGTACACATGAAATACGTCTTAAATCCTGCATACCAGCCATCGGTATACCGCATATTATATGCCGAAAAACATCCTGGAATATCCACGCCCTGCGGACACGGCATACAATAAGCACATCCGGTACACGGTACTTTGATTTTTTTATTGATCTCCTGTTTTACCTGCTCAAAGACTTCCAGTTCTTCTTTGTTCAGGGAATCTGCCTTGGCTTCGGATGCGATCCGCACATTTTCCTCTACCTGTTCTATCTCATTCATTCCCGATAGGATAACCGTAACTTCGGGGTGATTCCATACCCAGCGGAGTCCCCATTCTGCCGGACTGCGCTTTGGTGTTGTTTTTTCAAATAACCCGTTTTGCACTCTCCGGCAGTCCCTGCACCAATCGTCCGCCGCGCAGCGGCTCCATAATGATCACCGGCAGACCTTTTCCCGCTGCATACTGTAAGCCCCCCTGAGCCCTGCCTGCGAATGTTCATCCATATAGTTGAACTGTATCTGGCAAAAAATCCCAGTCATACGCATCTATGATCTTTATGAACTGCTCCGTTGCTCCATGAAAAGAAAAGCCGATGTTTTCAATCTTTCCTTCGGCTTTTTTCCCTGCAATCCACGCTTCCATTCCAAGATCGGTCAAGCGTTTCCAGGTAGCAGCATCATTGAGCATATGCATCAGATAATACTCAATGTGATCCGTCTGCAGTCTCTGTAACTGTTCCTCAAAACACTTTTCCATATCCTCGATCGTTTTGATATAGTAGTGCGGCAGTTTCGTGGCAATGTTGACTTTGTCCCGATATCCTTTTGCTAAAAATTTTCCAAGACAGACTTCACTTCCATGATAGGTGTATGCCGTATCAAAATAGTTGACACCGTTTTCAATGGCAGCTTTCATCTCTTCCTCTGCCTTTTTCTGGTCGATCACACCACCTTTTTTTGTAAATCTCAGACAACCATAGCCTAAAATTGACAATTCTTTACCGTTTTTTGGATTTTTACGATATAACATAATTTCTCCTTATAGAGTAAAAAAGCGATTTTCTGCCCTGTCGGTATAGTGCTCTTCTAACATCCTGACATGTGACAAAAATGCTTCATCTGCAAAATATTTTTGCTCCGTTTGGGCAGCTCTTTATGCATGCCTGACATTTGATACAGATTCCCGTAACCTGTGATACATCCTCACGATCAACAGAACCCATCGGACAGACCTCACTGCATCTTCCACAGCCATTGCATTTTGAAATTTCTGTGATCGGTTTTGCCTTTAAAAATTTTGCCGGTTTCCCATCGGTTCCAAGCGGTGTATAATACGCTCCCACGGGATCATTTCCTGCGACCTGTAATCCGGTATGTAAAGTGTCTGTTTCTGTAATCTTTTGTGCAGTTTTTCCTGCAAACGTTAAAATTTCTGCCCAATCTGATGCATCCGGTCTGCCCGGTGCAATCTTATCAGAAAATACATGGCTGCTTGCCACAGCCGCACCTGCCGCTGCAAGAAATCCATTTTTTTTCTAACTCCTGCTTTAACTCCATTAAGGCATCGTCAAAATTGCGGTTTCCAAAAACAACCACCGGTACCATAGGTGTATGATCTCCTGTAAATCCCTGCTGCACCCATGGTAATATCTTATTGGGTACTCTTCCCGCATAGACCGGTGTCCCAAATACGACTAAATCCTCTTTTTCAAATGCCTTGGCAGACTTCCGGTTGTCCGGAAGCGTAAAATCCCACTGCTCTAGCGGCACTGACAGTTCCTCTGACAATTTTTTTTGCGATCAGGTTTGTCACTTCTTTTACATTTCCTGTCGGACTAAAATATACTGCCCACACCCTGCTGATCTTCATATCGTTTCCCCCTTCCGAAAACCAAACTCCTCATAATCCTCGATCGTAAACCGGTGATAAATGGCGTGTCCTTCTTCAAACGCAACACAATATCTGTATGCATCCGGCTTAGCTTTTCAAAATTCATTGCTTTTTACATCCCTGCTTTCTGCAAGCTCATCATAGCTTTCTAAAAAGTGATGCTTCACTCCGTCCTGCTTGTAGGCGATCACGGTGCTCAAATTCACATTCTCCACGCTTTTAAAAATATTTCCTTCCACAAATGGGTTCGTCTTTTTTAAGTCCCGTATCAGATGCTTAATCTCCATTCGTTTTGACGAACTGTCTCCGCCCCCTCGATCGAACAGGTTTCCGTAAATTTGCATGCGCACTGTAAAAAATGAAGGTCATTATAATCTCTCCATTTTTTGATGTCATCTTCCCTCACTAAGTACAACGGACGGATCAGCTCCATTCCTTCAAAATTCGTACTGTGCAACTTTGGCATCATTGTCTGCACCCTGCGCGCCATAGAGCATTCCCATCAAAATCGTTTCGATCACGTCATCATAGTGGTGTCCTAATGCGATCTTGTTGCATCCAAGTTCTTTTGCCTTTGCATAGAGATGTCCCCGACGCATTCTTGCACACAGATAACACGGTGATTTTTCAACATGGAGCACCGCCTCAAAGATATCGGACTCAAAGATCGTCAACGGAATATGCAGCTTTTTCGCATTGTTCTCTATGATCTGTCGGTTCTCTTTGCTGTAACCAGGGTCCATGACTAAAAATGTTACCTCAAACGGAAAACGATTGTGTCTTTGCAGCTCCTGAAACAGCTTTGCCATCAGCATGGAATCTTTTCCGCCGGAAATACATACCGCGATTTTATCGCCTTCCTTGACCAGCTCATACTCTCTTACTGCTTTCGTAAATTTACACCAGATACTCTTTTTAAACTTCTTTCTGATACTCTGCTCAATGTCTAAGTACGCATCCTGCTGCTCTTCTTCCTGCTTCATGCTTTCCATCAGCCATGCAAGATAGCCGCCTTTGAGACTTTTTGCCTCGATATTTTTCTCTTTTAAAAAAACTGCACTGTTTCGGCACTTGTCTCACCTTTTTTTACAGTATAAGACCAAAGGTTTGTCCTTATATTTTTCATAATCAGCCTCTAAGATATCCTTTGGCACATGAAGGCTTCCCGGTATATTTCCATAGGAATAGGAGCTGTCATCCCGGATATCGATCAGAATATAGCTGTCCGCATCACGTTTTGATAACTCCTGTACGGATATTTCGTAATCTTCCATTGTCTGTCCTGTATCCTTTCCTGCTGTTTTCATTCATTTGTCATATATTCTTTATTATACCCAGTGATTTTGTATGTTTCAATGGTTTTTGCAGGAATTTGGGAAGTACCTTTTAGGAACACTATCATATACTATAACGAAAAAGGTATTTCTAAAAAAGAAGTTTCTACATGCAGTAACAGCAATTTAGTTCCGTTACAAAAACGTATCTCTGTCGTTTTTATGAAATTTTAGATGAAATGAAGGATCATCAAAGATCGTGGTTCTTCCGCACAGACCTTCTTCCTGTACCAGATACCCCTGTCTGCTCATTTCCTCTCCTACAATTCCTGTCCACCTTGTATTCCAGTCATAACGATCTGTCGTGCCCGGAATCAGCCCATAGGTATTCGAATCGCCAAAACATACGATTTGTTTCATGTTATCACCTGCTTTTTTCGTATTTGATCTTCTAAGACCTGTTGCATGTATTATAAGATATCCTGAAAAAAAGAGGTAATACTTATCCCTTACCACTGCCTATAGATTTTTTCTATATGGAAATACTAACGGATACAAAAAATTTTATTTTGTATTTTCTTATAACATCAAAAAAGCCTTGTAGATACTCATACCTACAAGGCTTAATGCAGGAGATGGGACTTGAACCCACACGATATTGCTGCCACAGGCACCTGAAGCCTGCGCGTCTGCCAATTCCGCCACTCCTGCATGGCTCAGTTCAAAACTGACAAAAATTATTGTATCTGTTTTTCTATAAGAAGTCAATAGAAAAATAAAAATAATTTCTACAATTTTTTTTTAAAAATGTGCAAAACTGCATTGACAATTTGGAAAACATTTGCTATTATTGAACAGTCGCGTGAGTGACATTTCATTTTCATAATGAATGCGGAAGTGTCGGAATTGGCAGACGAGCAAGACTAAGGATCTTGTGGCAGCAATGTCGTGTGGGTTCAAGTCCCATCTTCCGCATTATTTTTTAAGAAAAAGCCTTGATTTTCAAGGCTTTTTCTGTATAATCCTCTGTTTTTCTATATTGCTTAAATTCCTGCAATCGTTTTTCACGATTCCGTTTTTTATCACTTTCTTATTCCATTATTTCTTGCTCCATCGGCTATCGGCACAGATCCTTTACGACCTCTCCGGCAATGATCAGTCCTGCTACAGACGGCACAAATGCCACACTACCCGGTATATCCCGACGCTCCGTACACTTATGTTCTGCTCCCGGTGGGCAGATACAGTTCGTTCTGCAGCTGATCGCCATATCTTCTATCGGTCTTGTCGGCTGTTCCTCGGAATAGACCACCTTTAACTTTTTCACTCCACGTTTTTTTAATTCCCTTCTCATGACTTTTGCTAACGGGCAGACCTTGGTCTTATAAATATCCGCCACCTGAAATTTGCTGGCATCTAACTTATTTCCGGCTCCCATACTGCTGATGATCGGCACCTTCATCTCCTGACATTTCATGACAAGCTCTATTTTAGCGGTCACGGTATCTACCGCATCTACGACATAGTCATACTCCTCAAATGGAAAATCTGCCGAATTTTCCGGTAAGAAAAAAGCACTGGTGCAGTCTGACATCCGCATCCGGGTTGATCTCTAAGATACGCTCTTTCATCACATCCGTTTTATATTTTCCTACGGTTTTTCTCGTTGCGATAATCTGACGGTTCAGATTGTTGTCAGGCATACCTTATCATCATCGATCAGATCAAAGGCTCCGACTCCGCTTCGGACCAGTGCCTCACAGACATAACCGCCGACTCCGCCGATTCCAAATACGGCAACTCTGGAATTTTTTAATTTTTCCATTGCCTCTTTTCCAAGTAATAATTCTGTTCTTGCAAATTGTGTCAACATTCCGGTTGTTCTGCTGTTTCTATCTGTGTTATTTTTCGGTGTCTTTTTTCCGTGTTTTTTTCTGTAACTTTGTCCTGTTTTTATACGGCAAACTGGCTCTGATACAGTGTTGCATAAAAAGCCTCCCGCCGCTAAGAGTTCCTCATGATTTCCTTTTTCAATGATCTTTCCGTCTTTCATGACCAGGATCACATCAGCCTCCTGAATTGTAGACAGACGGTGTGCGACAATAAAGCTCGTCCTTCCCTCCATCATTTTTGCAAATGCATTCTGGATCTTCAATTCTGTTCTGGTATCGATCGAAGAAGTTGCTTCGTCTAAGATCAGCATTGGCGGCAGGCAAAGCATAACTCTTGCAATACATAAAAGCTGCTTTTGTCCCTGTGACAGACTTCCTCCGTCCTCGCCTAGGATCGTATCATATCCCTCCGGCAGACGTTTGATAAAACCGTGGGCATGGGAAGCCTTCGCCGCTTCGATGATCTCCTCTTTCGTTGCCTCCGGTTTTCCCATAGCAATATTCTCCCGGATCGTCGCATGTTTTAACCAGGTTTCCTGTAAAACCATTCCATAGGAAGCACGAAGACTGTCTCTGGTAATCTCCGTGATCGGATGACCGCTTACGTCAATCTCACCACTGTCCGTATCGTAAAAACGCATCAGCAGATTAATCATCGTGGTCTTACCATCCGGTCGGTCCGACGATTGCAACCCTCTGTCCCGGTAAAACCTTTAAATTAAAATCTTCGATCAGTTTCTGCTCCGGCAGATAGGAAAAATACACATGTTGCATCGCAACACTGCCGTCTACTTCGTTTAACACAACTGCATCCTTAGCATCTACCTTTTCCGGCTCCTCTTCGATCAGTTCAAAGATCCTTGCCGCACATGCCAATGCATTCTGCAGCTCTGTTACAACGCCGGAAATCTCATTAAACGGTTTGGTATACTGATTTGCATAGTTCAAAAAACAGGTCAGCTGTCCGACGCTCAAACGTCCCTGAATGGCAAACAACGCTCCTGTAACTCCAACTCCCGCATAGACTAAACTATTGATAAAACGGGTGGATGGATTGGTGGTACTTGAATAAAAAATAGCCCGCAGTGATGCTTTTTCTAAACGTCCGTTGATCTCATCAAATCTCTCTAATGCCTCTTTTTCATGTCCAAATGCCTGCACGATCTTCTGATTACCCACCATCTCATCGACTAAAGAAGTCTGCTCGCCTCTGGTCTCTGACTGCAACTGGAACATGGAAAATGTCCGTTTTGCAATAAATCCTGCTACCACAAAAGAAGGCGGTGTGATCCCTTTACCACGACTAAAGTAATTCCTGCATTGACGCTCAGCATAAAAAGCAGTGTTCCTACGATTGTCATAACTCCGGTAAAAAACTGTGTGAATCCCATCAAAAGTCCATCGGCAAACTGGTCTACGTCCGCAATAATACGACTGACCATGTCTCCGTGGGAATGAGCATCCAAATAGGAGATCGGCAGACTTTCAATCTTTTGAAATGCTTCATTGCGGATATCCTGCACAACTCCATAGGTCATCTTATTGTTGCAAAGATTCATGACCCACTGGGCAGCTGCCGTTGCTAAGATCACAACTGCCATCCGCTTTAAGATCACAAAGATCGCTGCAAAATCCACATGACCTGCTCCGACAATTTCATCTACTGCATCACCGATCAAAATCGGAATGTAAAGTGTGAGCACTACCGTAACTACTGCTAACAATATAGAAAGGATCAGATAAAACCAGTATTTTTTGATATAACGGAGTACCTTTTTAAAAGTCTCTTTCTGCTTTTGACGTTTTTCTTTTTTCTCCATTATGCTTCCTCCTTCTTTCTATATTGGGAGTTGTAGATCTCACGGTAAGTCTGACAATTTTTTAACAATTCCTCATGTGTACCGTAGCCGGTTGCCTCTCCGTCATCTAATACCAATATCCGGTCGGCACTCATCAAAGATGAAGTCCTCTGTGAAACAATAAATACCGTCGGTGCTCCCTCCATCTGACGGATGGCTTTTCGCAGTGCCGCATCCGTGGCATAGTCCAGTGCCGAAGCACTGTCATCTAAGATCAGAACCCTTGGTTTTTACCAATGCCCTTGCGATCGTAAGTCTCTGCCTCTGACCGCCGGAAAGATTACGTCCTCCCTGTTCGATATTCGCATCCAGACCGCCTTCTTTCGCACGGATAAACGCCTCTGCCTGTGCGGTTTTTAATGCCTCCCAGATTTCTTCATCGGTTGCATCTTTCTTTCCCCACTGCATATTCTCACGGACCGTTCCCGCAAAACAGCACTGCCTTTTGCGGTACGATCCCAATCTGGTTTCGCAGTTCTTTTCTCCGGTACTTTCGCACATCCTGTCCGAAAAAGCACACCTGCCCCGCTGAGGCATCATAGAATCTTGGGATCAGATTGACCACGGTGGATTTTCCCGAACCGGTTCCGCCGATAATTCCAATGGTCTCACCAGCCCCTGCCGTAAAGGAAATGTGTGTGATGGCATCCTCTTTAGAACCCTGATAGCACATCGACACATCTTCAAAGGAAACCACAGATTTTTTTTCTCTGAAATTTCCTGCTCTTGGAAATTTTCTCCGATCTCAAGTGTACCATCCTCCATGGAAGATTCCATATCTAATACCTGTGCAATACGGTTTCCGCAGGCAACAGACTTATTGATCGTAACGATCAGATTTGCAAGTTTTACAAGCTCTACTAAGATCTGTGACATATAGTTGACCAGCGCAACGACTTCCCCCTGCGTGATCGCTCCTACATTTACACGGAGCCCGCCCTGCCAGATCAATGCTACAATGGCAAAATTAATAATGATATAGGTCAGTGGATTCATCAGGGCTGAGATCTTTCCTACATGAAGCTGCATTCCCGTTAACAGACCGTTTTTCTGCTCAAACTGTGCCGTCTCTTCCTGCTCTTTTTCGAAATGCCCGGATCACTCTGCTGCCCTCTAAATTTTCTCTGGTCAGCGAAAGCACTTCATCAAGTCCTGACTGTACTTTTTTAAAGAGAGGGATACTGACATACATAATTCCAAAGACCACAACGGACAATGCCGGGATCGTTACAACGAAGATCAATGCCGCTTTGACATCAATGGTAAATGCCATGACCATGGCTCCAAATACGATAAACGGCGAGCGTAAAAACAACCGCAGTACCATATTCACTCCCGACTGCACCTGATTGATGTCACTGGTCATCCTTGTGATCAGTGTTGACGTTCCTACCCTGTCGAGTTCGTCAAAAGACAGCTTTTGAATATATGTTCAAACAATGCATGACGCAGTTTTGTCGCAAATCCGACGGCTGCCTTTTGCCGCAAAATACTGGGCGGTAATCGCACAGGTCAGTCCGATAAATGCCAAAAAGGATCAGCACCCCACACATTTTTAACACATAGCTGTTATCTCCCGTTCCGATACCGACATCGATGATCTTCGCCATGACTAACGGCACAAACAGTTCAAATGATGCTTCTAACAGCTTAAACAGCGGTGCTAATACACTTTCCTTTTTGTAATCTCTTAAAAATACCAGTAACTTTTTCATCTATCATAAACCTTTCTTATCTTTATCTCTTACCTTATCTCCTGCATTGATTTCTCGTCCTTATCTGTCACTGTCTGCCATTTGACGTTGTCTCTTTTTTCTATGCTATAGTTTGTTAGAAAGGAGTACAAACATGATAAGACAAGAAGATATTTATTTAAAAAATACGATCGTACATATTTTAGATTCAACGGTTGGAATGCCGGTTCTGTCTGATACGGAATTAGAACACGGCTCCGACTTTGCTGATTTTATAAAAGCTCATATTGCAAAGATCACCTCCGGTGATGATTTGAAATCCTGCTCTTTTTCTGAGGATTCCGTTGTCCGCGGATACTTAGATGACTTAGAAGAACATGGATTTGTCAAAGTCAGTCAGGATATTTCGACTCATCTTTTTACGATCATGAACCAGAATATCGACATTCCGCCGGCTGACTTTATTATCTGCCATTTTAGTGCAAATGAAAACACCTATCTTGCACTTTTAAAAATGAATTACAAAACCTCCTATACACACCATACAGATTCTGACGCTTTTGGCAATACCAATGATATCATAAAATTCAAAGCCATCCTGCCAAATGAGAGCCAGAAACTGACCGAAAGCGGCAGTCATCAACCTGACCGACTATCAGATCCAGTTGATTGAAAAGAAGTATGATGTCAACGGTACAAAGACCAACTACTTCTCTTCACTTTTTTTAGGATGTCATGGTTCTTTAAGTTCTAAATCCAAGCTGTCCATTGTCACCAAAGAAATTGACAAGGTCCAGAAAAAATATTTTGATGAAGAGGAACAGTATGCGGCTTCCATGAACACTAAAAATATCATCTATACGGAATTAGAAGAGGAAGGTACGCTCTCCATTCCCGATGTCTTAGATAAGGTCTTTCCTGAAAAACCGGAATTCCGCGAAGAGGTCACAGAGAAGTTAGAAAAATATAACATCTCCGAAGCAGAGATCACTCCACAGAATACTGCCACCTTAAAACGCTATGAAAAGCAATGCCTCTCTACCGATACCGGTGTAGAGATCAAAATCCCTATGGAACAGTACCGAAGTGGGGACAGCATTGAATTTATCACAAATGAAGATGGAAGCATTTCGATCCTCATCAAAAATATTGGGCACATTACATCTAAGATGTAATGCGCCCCATCCATTCTACAGATATTTTTTCTCAAATGCCTCTTCCGTAAGCGGCTTGTCATAATAATAACCCTGAATGTACTGAACCTTCTTCATATCTTTTAAAATCTGAAGCTGTTCATCATACTCTACACCCTCTACGCACATACGGACCCCAATGGTATCTGCTAACTCGGCAACCATCCGTACAAATGTCTCTGCATAGTCATCTTTTCCAAGATCAATGACAAAACATCGGTCAATCTTGATAATGTCGATCGGAAGTTCACGGATATGACTTAAAGAAGAATATCCGGTTCCAAAAATCATCCAGTGAGATCAAAGCTCCAAGCTCTTTGATCTTACTCAACACCTTCTTCATTCGTCCGATATCGTTGATCGCAAGACTCTCGGTAACCTCCAGTGTCAGATTCTCCGGTCGCATTTTTGTCTCTTCTAATACAGTACGGATACGTTCCACAATATCATTCTGTAAAAAGCTGTACGACAGAAAGGTTTACGTTGATGCGGTACTCCGGATGTCCCTTATCATTCCAGTATTTGCATTTTTCACATGCCTTCCGCAGTACAAAATCTCCGATCGGATTGATCAGACCTAAATACTCTGCAAGCGGGATAAATTCTCCCGGTCCGACCATTCCCATTTTTCCTGAATTCCAGCGTACCAGTGCCTCCACACCGGAGCAGCGTTCTTTTTCGCCGGAAATATCGATGACAGGCTGATAATAGACCTCAAATTCCTCGCAGGAATTTGCTGTTGCATCACGCATGTTCTTTTCCATATCCAGACGTCTTGAAGCCGTATCTTCTCCATCTCCACCGTAATATTCCACACGGTTCTTTCCACCCTTTTTCGCTTCATAGAGGGAAATATCCGCTTTCTTGATCAGATCTGTTACGGTATTGGCATCCTTTGGAAAACGGACTACACCCATACTCATCGTACAGTAATAGTCTGCACTGTGTAAGAACCATGGCTTGCTGAAGATTGCCTGTACTTCCTCTATGATCTGCTCTAACCGGTCATATTGTTCCGGCTTGACAATGATGATAAATTCATCATCGCCCATACGGTAACACCTGTCCTCAATGCCCTTGATCCTGCGCAAACTGTTAGAGATTGCCTTTAAGAGAATATCTCCGTACTGATGACCCAGTCCGTCATTGATATGTTTAAAATCATCCAGATCAATGTATAACAGTGCACCTTCCGTCTTCTGTTCTTTTTGCAGTCCGATATACATTTTTAAATCCTGCTCACAGCGCATACGGTTAAACAGACCGGTCAAAAAGTCGTTGTTTGCCTGCTTTTCAATCTTTTGCTGATACAGCTTCTTATCGGTTACATCATAGACGGTACAAAGAGTCACACTCTTTCCGTCTACCCAGTTGATATTTGCAAACTGCACATCATACCAGCGGTTAGAATCCGGTATATACATCTCTGTCTTCTGCTGTGCTGCCAATCCGTTCGGTTTGTATTTATGGATCAGATCTTCTAAGCTGTGTGTACTTAAAAAGTTGCGGAACAACTCACGGAATTTGCAGTTTGCATACAGTGATTTTTCCTGCTTGATATCTGCCACACAGACTCCGCATCCCATATTTTCTAAGATTGCCTCTAATGATGCATAGGAGCTTGCTAATGAATTCTTTGTAATACGCTTTACTAAAATGCTCTGTACGATCTGTTTGACATCATTTAAAAACTTGATCTCTTCCTGTGACCAGACCCTTGAAAACGCTCCTCTACAAAGGCCAAATACATGCCGGATTTTTCATTGACACCCAATGGCAGAAAGATTCCCGCACGTCTGTGGTAGGTCTGGAAATATTTTAAGAAATTTTCCGGCAGATAAGTATCTGAAGAGATCAGATATGGTTTTCCGTTTGCCCACGGCACTTCCTCTAACGGCAGATGCCGCATCGTTTTTACCTGCTCCGGGTCATGGAATCCATAATAGCAGATCATGTTCATCATCTGATTCTTATCATCAATCTGAAGCATGCTCGCTGCACTGATATCTAAATATCCACACAGACCGACTCTAAGATATTTTCCACAATGTCTGCAAAAAGAGTCCTCACTCTCTAATTTTGAGACAATATGTGTCATAACCTCGCTTCTTCTAAGCTCGGCTTTCATCTTTTCTTCCGATTCATGGCTCTTGATAAATGCTTCCTGTGCGATCACTTCTTCTAACTTGACAGCAAAATACTGCTTCGTCAGACTCTCTAAAAAGCTGATGGAAGAATAAAAACGCTCCGTTGTCGTTGTCTTGATATAAGACGGTACATCCTCTCCATGAATCCCCGGTTCATCTAACACTGCTAAGACAACCCAGATGGCTACCGTCTCTCCACCGATTTTAATGGCAAGTGCACACATCTTCAGGTAGTCTTCTTCTAACTCCTGCTCCACAACTTCTTCGATATCATTTTCGATCAGACGTTTTAACAAAGCAATATGACGATCCATCCCCATCTTCTGATGCAGATAGTCTAACTCCTTTTTTCGAACCATATGCTTTTGTCAGGACACCTTCACTTCTGGTTAAACAAACACAATAGACATTATTTGCCAGACAAAACCGGTCCTGAAGCATCTGAACCATCTGACTATCCAATAAGGATACCGCAAACTCGCTCCCTCTCTTTGCTTCCTGCTCATCCATCTGTGTCATGCCCCCTTACTCCTCTATCTCTATCATATACAAATACCATTCTTCCTTTTGACGAATACAATATTCTTTTTAAAAGGTGCATATCTTTTGCAGCCGAAGCTGTTTTTTTACAAATCCGGATTCATTGGTATACATGATAATGATACCACCCGGTTTTAAATGCTGTTTTGCTTTTTGGAAAAATTCTGCATAGAATGCATCATGCTCTTCCTTGTTCTTTTTTTTCCTCTTGTCGGCATATTGGTTACAATCTCATCAAATCTGTGCCGATGTGTAAAATCAAAAAAGTTCTTCTGTATATACGAAATCTCTGCTCCCGCAAGTTCGGTATTCTCTCTTGCACCTTCAATGGCCTGTCCATAAATATCAATCCCGTACAAAGATCTCGCCGGAAGTACCTTGTTACGTTCTATTAACATCGTTCCCACACCGCAAAACGGATCAAGCACTGCTGCATCCTCTTTTAAATACGGCTTGGCTAAATAGAGCATTAATGCTGCCTGTGTCGGATTTATGGATACTGCAAGTGCATTTTTCCGATAGGAAAAACGACGCATCGGCAATGTATAGAACTTCAGATATGCGTGGAAATCTCCCTCCCGCTTCTGTATCAGACGGATCTCCACTTCATATCTTCCCGGTGTGTTTTTCAGCCTGTATCCACTCTTTTCTTCGAGTGCATACGCTGTCTTTTTTAAAAAAAATGTTCTTCTTATCCTCTGGCATCGGAGCTAAGATCTGCATACGGAAAAAATAAGGTGCATCTCCCTGCAGATGTCTCTCTAACAACTGTAACAGATCTCCCGCTAACAGTCCTTCTGCTGTCTGCTCCGGTTCCGGTAAAAGATTCGTCTTACAGTGGATCGGAAACAATATCTCACGAAACGTCCTGATGTTCAGTACGGATCTTAGATCCTGCATGTGCAGATGAACACCGGACGGTGCAACTGCCTTTCTTCCCCTATGGATCTGTTCTGCGGTCATCTGGGCAAATCCCCTGTCCGTGGTCAGAATCATATCACAAGGCTTGTCATATCCGCAAAAGGCATGAAGTTTACTGCTCTCTCCCTGCTCTAAGAGCTTCTCTAATTCTTTTCGTTCTTTTCGGATATGCTTTTTTTTCACTCTCCTCTGCCTGCATCTTTTGAAGCTCTTCTAAACGCAATTTTAAAGGTGTAAGGTAATCTGTGCAGTCAAGTTTCTGCATCGCCTTTACATAGTCACTCTTTACAAAAAGCGTCTCTTCGTTTTCATATGCCTCAATTAATGCAGGGAGGATTTCCTGATCACCTGTCATTCCTAGGATCAGTGCCGCATTTTTCCTGACCTTTGGATCTTCCTCTTTTAAAAATCCCAAAAATATAGAATTGTCGGCAGAAAGCTCCGACAATTCCTTTCGTGTTTCCTCATCTTTGAGGAGTTCTTTCATTTGTATCAGGTTTTTGCGGACCTCTTTCTGATTCTTCAGATCTTCTAATATTACTTCTAACATTTGACTTCCATTCTCTTTTGCCGTTATCTAATACAATTTTACTTGATTTTGATAAGGTTGGCAACCTCTATTGCGAATTCTTTTCTGATTCCGATGGCAGAACGCCATTCTTTTCGATATAGGCGTCTACCTCTTCTTTGAATTTTTTCCACTCATCTTCATGCTCCACATAATAGAGCGGACATTTTTTGCCGGTCACATCGTAATGCCGGATCACATCATCCGTCGTCAGTCCGTAACGCCCGATCAGCCATGCGGTAAGGTGTACCAGCGTGTCCTTCGTTTCTTGATTGAATTTTCCTGTTGCATCCGGATGACAACATTCGATCGAAATCGTATCACTGTTCCTGTCATTGGATGCATAGGCAATCTCATTGCAGGGAATACACTGTACGATTTCACCCTCTAACCCTACAACAAAATGTGCACTTGCCTTTGTCTTTTTTAGAATCTTTGAGTCCGTTAAAATAATTCCGGTTCTGTTTTGCCGTAGTTCCCGGATTTGCGGTATAGTGAATGACAATGCCATTCACTTTTTCTAACGTCAGTCCCGGTCTGGAATAGTCGTTGATATCCAACAGGTCTACCTCATAATCCGGTGGATTTTCCACAATCTTTGGCTCAACTTGTGCAGAGGTCTCTTTTGCATTTTTAAAATGCTTAATCAGGCACACTGCCCCTGTGATAATCAGAACAATGATTGTAATAAACAGGGTTCTCGCAAGCAATGCCCTTCGTCTTCTTTTTTTTCTTCGCTGCACGTCTTCTCTGCTCCCGAAGCTGTGCTCTTCTTCTTCGCTGTCGTTCCTCTTCCGATAACATAAAATGTTAACTCCTTTTTGTAAAAAGCTCCCCTTTACATTTTTCTTGATTCGCTCTAATGCTGCTACCGTGTTCTCATAGCTTCCAAATGCAGTCAGTCGGAAATATCCTTCTCCGCTTGGTCCAAATCCTGAACCCGGTGTTCCAACGACATTCGCATTTGCTAACAGATAGTCAAAGAACTCCCATGAATTCATCTGATCGGGTGTTTTTGACCAGATATACGGTGCGTTCACACCACCAAATACCGTATAGCCTGCTTCCTGTAATCCTGATTTAATTACAGATGCATTTTTCATATATTAAGCGACCTGCTCTTTTAACTGTGCTTTTCCTTCTTCTGAATATACGGCTTCGCCTGCACGCTGGATGATATATGGTGCACCGTTGAATTTTGTTCCATGACGTCTTGCCCACATACCATGAAGGGAAACATCCTGACGTTTCAAATCCTTTGGCACAACGGTAAAGCCAAGTCTGACTCCCGTAAATCCTGCATTTTTTTAGAAAAACTTCTGATTTCGATCGCACAGGTCTTTGCTCCTTCACATTCATAAATGGAATGTGCCACATCATCTTCTGAAATATATGCTTCATATGCTGCATCATAGATAATGATCGCACCATTTTTGTTTGCATAATCTACCCATTCCTGTAACTGGGATTTTGTGATCGTTGTACCGGTCGGATTGTTTGGCAGACACAGATAGATGACATCCGGTGTTTCCTTTGGAAATTCCGGTACAAAACCATTCTCCATCGTGCATGGCATATAGATGACATTGCTCCACATCTCTGTCTTTGCATCATAGACTCCGGTTCTTCCTGCCATAACATTGGAATCTACATAAACCGGATAGACCGGGTCGCAGACTGCAATCTTACAATCCGCAGAGAATAACTCCTGAATATTGGAAGAATCACATTTTGCTCCGTCAGATACAAAAATCTCATCTGCACTAATATCACATCCGCGGGATTCATAATCATTTTTTGCAATGGCACTTCTTAAAAATTCATAGCCCAAATCCGGTGCATATCCATGGAAGGTCTCTGCTGCTCCCATCTCATCTACGGCTGCATGAAGTGCTTTGATGATCGCCGGTGCAAGTGGCTGTGTTACATCACCGATACCTAAACGGATCAGGTTCTTGTCCGGATTTTCCTGCTGATATGCACTGACTTTTTTTGCAATCGTGCTAAATAAATAGCTTCCCGGTAACTTCTGAAAATTGTCATTTACTTGAAACATAATCTTCTCCTCTTTTCTTGTTTGATTAGTATTTAAATATTCTACAGATTGATCTCTCCCTCGAAAGAAATGGCTGCCGGACCTGTCATAAATACATGGTTTGTCTCTTTGTCCCATTCAATCTTTAAATCTCCTCCCAGCAGATGGATCAGGATTTCTCCATTACAATGTCCATTCAGCACTGCTGCCACGGCAGTTGCGCAGGCTCCGGTTCCACAGGCAAGTGTCTCGCCTGAACCACGCTCCCACACACGCATCTGCAAAAGGTATGCTCATCAATGACTTTTACAAACTCTGTATTGATCCGTTTTGGAAAATCTTTATAATTTTCAAATAACGGACCTGTTTTTTCGATCTCAAAATTCTCCACATCATCCATAAAGACCACACAATGTGGATTTCCCATAGATACGCAAGTCATATGATAGGTTGTTCCGTCAATTTCTATCGGTGCATCAATAACTTTCTCACTGTCTGCGATCACCGGAATCTTTTCTGCGATCAGCTCCGGCTCTCCCATATCCACACGGACAAGAACGACCTTTCCGTCCTCCACCGTCAGATCCAGATATTTGATCCCTGCTAATGTCTCTATCGAAATCTGCTGCTGATCCGTCAGTCCTTTATCATAGACATATTTTGCCACACAACGAATCCCATTTCCACACATTTCACCCTGTGAACCGTCTGCATTATACATGTCCATGGTAAAATCTGCGTTTTTAGAAGGTTTTATTAAGATCAATCCGTCGGAACCGATCCCAAAAAATGCCTGTCGCTTACGAACTTGGCAAGCGCTGCCGGATCTTCCACCTTTTCTTCAAAACAATTCACATATACATAATCATTTCCGATTCCCTGCATCTTTGTAAATTTCATATCCATCACTCCTTCTATTATACACTCATCAGACTGAGTACCATCTGTGCGGTCTCCACAATGCTGGTACCGGTGTCCATGCTGCTCTTTTGTATATAACGGTGTGCTTCCTCTTCACTCATCTGGTTCCGTTCCATGAGAAGTTTTTTTTGCATTTAATATCAGCTTTTTTCTTCCTCGGTACGTTCTTTGGGCTGTGCACGCCGTTTCTTTCTCTTCTTTTCATAAGTATACGCCATCATCTCGACGGTCTGCAACAGTTCATGAACTTTTAACGGCATAGAGAGACATACCACATCTGAGACATCCCTATTCATGGTATTACTCTGAGAGCCGACTAACAGCATCTCAAAATTTGCAGGAAGATATGCCTGGATCTCACTGCACATCATATCGGCAAAACGATATCCGCAGATTAAGATTCCCCCATCTAAGGCATTTACATTCTGCAGCGCCTGACCCCCCTGTCGTGCAGACTGCATCCACCTGATAACCACTTTTCATAAGAATGCTTCGGATGCTTTTCGCGTTTTCAATTTTAGGAAAAGCTATTACCACATTCATCTTATCATCCGTTCCTATCCTACTGTGTATATCATCTTCGTTTTCCTGCTAAATTTTATACAGGTACTGCTCAATCTCCCAGTCTGTTACCTGTGATGTGTATTCTGCCCATTCTGTACGTTTTGCGGCAATGTAATTACGGCTGATATGCTCGCCTAAAACTTCTAAAATATATTCGTCTTTCTTCTAATTCATCTACCGCCTCACTTAAAGTTGCCGGAAGTGCTTCGATCCCTTCTGCCTTTTTTTTCATCTAAACGCATTTCATATACATTTTTTACCACTGCTGCCGGCGGCATGATCTGTTTACGGATACCGTCTAATCCCGCTGCAAGACATACAGCAAGTGCTAAATATGGATTTGCCGATGGGTCCGGACAGCGAAGCTCCACTCTGGTTCCCTCACCGCGGGCTGCCGGAATACGGACCAACGGACTGCGGTTTGTGGCTGACCAGGCAATATAGATCGGTGCCTCATAGCCCGGTACTAAACGTTTATAAGAATTGACCAGTGGATTTGTGATCGCTGTCATTCCCTTGACATGCTCCATAATTCCTCCGATAAAATAATACGCTTCTTTGCTGAGCTGCATTTGATCGTTTTCATCAAAGAAAATATTTTTTCCATCTTTTTCTAAGGACATATTGATGTGCATGCCTGAGCCATTGATCCTATACTTTGGTTTTGGCATAAAACTTGCAAACAGTCCGTGGCGTTTTGCGATCGTTTTCACTGCTAATTTAAAGGTCATGATATTGTCTGCGGTAGCAATCGCTTCATCATATTTAAAATCTATCTCATGCTGTGCCGGTGCCGCTTCGTGGTGGGAGGCTTCAATCTCAAATCCCATATCCTCTAATGTCAGTACCATATCTCTTCTGGCGTTTTCGCCTAAATCGATCGGTCCAAGGTCAAAATATCCTGCTTTTTCATGAGAAATCGTGGTCGGCTGTCCGTCATCATCTGTATGGAATAAGAAAAACTCACACTCCGGTCCTACATTTAAGGTATAACCCATCTCTTTTGCTTCCTCTACCACACGGCGGAGTACATACCGCGGATCTCCTGCAAACGGCTTGCCATCCGGCCGGTAGACATCACAGATGATGCGTGCTACTTTGCCCTGCTGCGGTCTCCATGGAAAAATTGCAAATGTATCTAAATCCGGATACAGATACATATCCGACTCTTCAATGCGGACAAATCCTTCGATAGAAGAACCGTCAAACATACAGCCGTTCTCTAAGGCTTTCTCTAACTGATTGCTGGTAATCGCTACATTTTTCATGGTTCCAAACATATCCGTGAACTGCAAGCGGATAAATTCCACATCATCTTCTTCCACTAAACGTATGATATCCTTCTTAGTATACTTACTCATAGCCATTCCTCGCTTTCTCTATATAATCAATCACTTTTTTATATTCCATCGTCCCGCCGAACAGATCCAATGCACTTCCGATCGTCACGTTCAGTTTTCCGTTTCCGCAGATATCTAACTGATGCAGATCTTCAAAACTTCCCACACCTCCTGCATAGGTGATCGGGATTTTTCCCCAGTTCCCTAAACGGGATGCCAGCTCTTTTTCAATGCCGGATGCTTTTCCTTCCACATCCACCGCATGGACTAAGAACTCTGCCGCATAACCGGACAATTCTTCTAAAAAAATCTGCTCTGTTACCCGCTCTTTTGTAAACTTCTGCCAGCGGTCCGTTACTATATAATAGTCATCCTTTTGTTTTCTGCAACTCAGATCCAGCACAAGATGTTCTTTTCCTACCGTCTGTTCTAATTTTTTCAGGTTCTCATAGTTGATCCTTCCATCCTTAAATACATAGGAAGTTACGATCACATGACTTGCACCAAGGTCTAAAAATCCCTTCGCATTCTCTGCCGTGATGCCGCCGCCGATCTGAAAACCACCCGGATATGCCTGCAATGCAAGTTCTGCCTGTGCTTTTGTCGCTTCATAATACTCTGAACCCACCGGATTTAAAAGAATGATATGTCCTCCTTTTAATCCCTGTTCTCGGTACAACTTCGCAAAAAAAAAGCCGCATCCTGCTCTGCTACAAAATTTTCCTTTGCACGATTTCCCTCATCTAAGAGGCTTCCACCCACAATCTGCTTTACTTTTCCATTGTGGATATCTATGCATGGTCGAAATTCCATCCTGACTCTCCTTTGCATAAAACTCACAAAAAGGATACCACAAAAAGTGTACAAAAATAAAGGCAGAATTTCTACATTTTTGATAATTGCGACATTGACTTCCACATTTTTTTTTGCTAGAATTGAAAAAATAATATACATTATCAGACACTTTATATAGTGAAGGAAAGAGAGGAAAATTTCATGGGTACAATTATCGGTGAAGGAATTACATTTGATGACGTTTTGCTGGTTCCTGCATATTCGGAAGTAACTCCAAATATGGTTGATTTATCCACTTATCTTACCAAAAAAGGTAAAATTAAACATCCCAATGATGAGTGCAGGTATGGATACTGTCACAGAACACAGAATGGCAATCGCTATGGCAAGACAGGGTGGTATCGGTATTATTCATAAGAATATGTCCATTGAGGCACAGGCAGATGAGGTAGATAAGGTAAAACGTTCCGAAAACGGCGTTATTACTGATCCATTTTCACTTTCTCCAGAACATACATTACAGGATGCGGACAACCTGATGGCAAAATTCCGTATTTCCGGTGTTCCGATCACAGAAGGAACAAAATTAGTCGGTATTATTACCAACCGCGATCTGAAATTTGAAACAGATTTTTCTAAAAAAAATCAAAGAATCTATGACTTCAGAGGGACTGATCACTGCTCCTGAAGGCATCACTCTTGAAGAGGCAAAAGCAATCCTTGCCAAAGCAAGAAAAGAAAAATTACCAATCGTTGACAAAGATAATAATTTGAAAGGTTTAATTACCATTAAAGATATTGAAAAGCAGATCAAATATCCGCTTTCCGCCAAAGATGCACAGTGTCGTCTTCTCTGTGGTGCCGGTGTCGGAATCACTGCAAACATGATGGATCGTGTGGATGCATTAGTAAAAGCCCATGTCGATGTCATCGTCGTAGACTCTGCACATGGACATTCTAAGAACATTTTAGAAGCTGTAAAAAATATCAAAAAGACTTATCCTGACTTACAGGTCATTGCAGGAAATGTTGCAACCGGTGAAGCTGTTAAGGCTCTGATCGAAGCCGGTGCTGACGCTGTTAAGATCGGTATCGGGCCTGGATCAATCTGTACCACACGTGTCGTGGCAGGTATCGGTGTTCCACAGATCACTGCGATCATGGATGCCTATAAAGTTGCAAAAGAATACAATATCCCGATCATTGCAGACGGTGGTATCAAGTATTCCGGAGATATGACAAAAGCGATCGCTGCCGGTGCAAATGTATGTATGATGGGAAGTATCTTCGCCGGATGGGATGAAAGTCCGGGAACCTTTGAATTATATCAGGGTAGAAAATATAAAGTATACCGCGGCATGGGTTCTCTTGCTGCTATGGAAAACGGTTCTAAAGACCGCTACTTCCAGGAAGATGCAAAAAAACTGGTTCCGGAAGGCGTAGAAGGACGTGTTGCTTATAAAGGAAGCGTTGAGGACACGGTATTCCAATTGATCGGTGGTTTACGTTCCGGTATGGGTTACTGCGGTGCTCCAAATATCGAGACTTTAAAAGAAACCGGTAAATTTGTAAAGATCAGTGCTGCTTCTTTAAAGGAAAGTCATCCTCATGACATCCACATTACAAAAGAAGCTCCAAACTACAGCATTGACGAGTAATTTTTATTTCCATAAACACTTCTATAAGATAGACCAAGAGCGTGAGCTGTTATACAGCTCACGCCCTTTTATTCTCCGATGATCATTCCCTAACGATTTGCACGATTGTCATCGGCGTTGTTTTCCTGCATACCACTTCTGGTATTGTTGTCGTTGTTCTGGTTGTTGTTGTCATTATCATCGTTTCCGGTCATATCCTTGGCTGCATCTTTGATGCCCTCGCCAACTTCACCAACTCCGTCTACGACACCTTTTCCAACATCCCCTGCTGCATCACCGACATCTTCCATTGCATCGCCGACTGCATTTCCTGCATTGTCAGTATCATTATCGTTATTGTTGTTGTTCTTATTCTTGTTGCTGCCTGTTGTTTCATCATTTGCAGCATCGTTTGTTACATTATCCTGCGTACCTGTTGTATCATTTACATTATCGTCATTGTTACCGCAGGCTGTAAACGTACCAAGTGCCATTACCAGCATAGCAAGCACCAACTATGATTTTTTTTTGAATTTTTTTCATATCAATACTATCTCCTTTTGTTTTGATAGTACTAATATGTCCTTTATTTTCGTATTTATACGATGTTAACTCTCTTTTTCAAATAAATCGGACAATTTTTTTCAAAAGCTTACTGCTGCTGACCGGCTTTTTACCAAATACTCTTCGGGATTCATTTCCATGCACTCTAAGACACGGTCCCTGTCCGTTACTGCCGTCATAAAAATACAGGGATTCCCTGTGTCCGTTCGTCCTCCTGTATCCTGCGGAACACCTCCGACCGTCCATTCCCGGCATCATATAATCTAACAGCACAACATCCGGAATCTGCATCGAAAGGAACTTCAGTGCTTCCTCTCCCGAACGGATACAATATACTTTATAACTGTCTTTTAAATAAGAACGGATGACTTTTAACGCCATCGGGTCATCGTCCACGATCAATATTTTTTTTCTATCTTCTGTCTGCATTTACGTCCCTCTTTCTTAACCGCTCACTATTATAGCATTATAAGAAAGTCGCGTCAAACGTATTCCGGAACGTGTACTATTTTCTCATTTTCGGCTCGAAGATCCAGGATGCCAAATAGCCAAAGATCAATGCTGCGGAAATTCCTACGGCACTTGCTTTAAAAACCTCCCTGAAACAGTCCCAAAAATCCATTCGCATCTTCTGCTTCTTTCACACCTTTCCACAAAACATTGCCAAATCCGAGCAACGGAACACTTGCCCCTGCTCCCGCATATTCCATGAACGGTTCATAGATCCCGACTGCTCCTAACACCGCACCTAAGCATACGATCAAAACCATGATCCTTCCCGGCAGCATTTTTTGTCTTTTCCATTAAAATCTGGGCAAGAGCACAGATCAATCCGCCTACCCAGAATGCATTGATATAATCCATCCGATAATTCCTCCTCTTTTCCCTTATTTTTCTTTTTCTTCTTCTTCTATGCATGTTCTATGACGATCGCATGTGCGATCCCCGGAACACTTCTGTCCCTCGTTAAAGCTGACCGTCGATAATAACGCTCCGGTCGGGACAAATAAAATTCTCTTTAATGCTCCCTTTTCTACCTGTTTTAAGAAATGCGCACTTAAGGTTACCGCGGAACAGCCACAACCGGAGCCTCCCGACTGTGTTCCCTGTTCCTCGCAGTCAAAAATCTCGATTCCGCAGTCTGTATGGATCTCTGCTATATCGATTCCTTTTTTTCACGAAGCAGTTTGATCAGAATCTCTTTTCCGACTTTTCCAAGGTCTCCGCTAATGATCTTGTCATAGTCCTCCGGCTTCCGCTCAAAATCTAACAGATGCTGATATATTACATCACAGGCTGCCGGTGCCATGGCTGCCCCCATGTTCATAGAATCCTTAACCCCGTAATCTACGATCTTTCCGGTCGTGATCCCTGTGATCCTTGCCTTGCTCCTTGTGGTGCTAAGTACAAAGGCACCACTTCCGGTAACCGTCCAGGTAGCTGATATAGTGGTCTTTGATTGGCATACTCCAGGGGAAATCGAAACTGTTTCTCCGCACTCGCAAAATGACTTGAAGTTAATGTCAGAACATTTTTGGCATATCCTGCCGCCACACACATCGCACCTAATGCCATGGATTCTCCTGCCGTAGAACACGCACCATATAAGCCAAAGAGCGGAATCTCATAGTCCATCAGACCAAATGAGGTTGCAATATTCTGCCCTAATAAATCTCCCGCAAAAATATATCGGATATCCCTTGCTTCTAATCCTGCTTTTCCTAACGCTAACGCCACTGCGTCCTTTTGCAGTGTACTTTCCGCATCTTCCCAGTTGTCTGCACCAAATTTATCGTCCTCGCAGATCACATCAAATTCTTTTTCCCAACGGGCCTTCGCCCTCCTTCTTTCCCACAACATTTCCACTTGCAAGAATGTAAGGCGGTTTTTGAAATGAAAGACTCTGCTAACCCTTCATCTGTGAAAAAAAAAAAAATCTTTTTTGTTCCATAAAAAAAACCTCCCAAACTTTTTGATAGTATGAGAGATTTTTTCCAATTTTATTCTAATTGTATTTTCCTTTTAAATGTATGACGCTTCTTTTAAAAGCTGATAAAACGTCGGCTGTAAATGATATTCCTGCATCAGACGCTCCACTTCCCGGATACGCTTTTTCTTTCTGATCTTTAGACACTGGTTTTTCTTTGCACGGATCAATAGATTCTTTGGCGTATGTGCAAAATCCACAAATTCCAAGATATCTGTCTTATAACCACATGCCTCTAACAGATTTGCACGGATCGCATCGGTCATCAACGCTGCTGTCCGTTCTTTGATCAGACCATAACGGGTCAGTATCGAATAGTCCTCACTCTGTATCTGGCTGTTCAATTCATGCTGACAACACGGTACGGAAAAGATCATTTCCGTATTCCATCGCACGGCATGATATAACGCATGATCGGTTGCCGTATCGCAGGCATGCAGTGTAATTACCATATCCACCTGTTCATTACTCTGATATCCGCAGATGTCACCCAATTCAAAATGAAGATTTTCGTAACCATACTTCTTAGCTGCAAGGTTACATTTTTCGATCACATCTTCTTTTTAAATCCAGTCCGGTCATATGCACCGGAATCTTACGGATGTTTGTAAAATAGTGATATAAAATAAAGGTCAGATAGGATTTTCCACATCCAAAATCAATGATATTCAAATATGTCAGTTCCCTGTTCTTTACGGCATCGTCCACAAGTTCTACAAAACGGTTGATCTGTCGATACTTATCGTACATGCTGTGTACGATCTTTCCTTCTTTTTGTGAAGATTCCCATATCGACTAAAGGCTCTATCATTTCGCCTTCCGGGATCAGATATTTCTTCTTCCGGTTATGCCCGGTCTGCTCCTTTGGTGCCGTCTTTGTACAGTTCTTTTCGATGATATGCACCTTGCCTTTTTTCGAGATCATCATCTGATATTCCACTTTGGCATTCCATACATTCATCCGGAAAAATGTGTACCAAGTTCCTGCAGCAGATAGACCTCTAATTCTTCTTTATCAAGATTCTCATGGAACACCTGCTTTTGCGTATACTTTTCAATCTGATAATTCTTTTCTTTTTTTAAAATCTGAACTTTACGATATTCACAGTTCTTTGCCTTACTGAGTATTAACTTGTAAGGCAAAGACTGTAAGATGTCATGAATCTGTTCCTGCACTCCCTGACTCCTTTTTTTGAATTAGTCATCAATCTGGAAGAATGCGATCTCTTCTTCTAACTGTCTGGATAAATCTGTCAGGTTCTTGGATGCTTCTGCTAACAGGTTCATCGTTGCATTCAATTCTTCCATGGAAGCTGTTGTCTGCTGTGTACTTGCTGCATATTCTTCAGAAATTGCTGACAGGTTCTGGATGATATCTGCCACTTTCTTTCTTGCTACAAAATAGGAATCTGTGTGGCTCTTAATTACTTCCATATCGTCTTTGGAAGTTGGTGATTCCCTTGCTGACTCTTACGAATTTTTTCTCTGGTCTGGTTCAGTTTTTCCTGCTGCTCTGCGACAAGTACATTGACACTCTCCATAACCTCAACGCTCTTTTCAGATTCTTCTAACAGATTGTCGATTGTCTGACGGATCTGCTCTGCGGAGGTGTTGGACTGATCTGCTAATTTTCCAATCTCATCAGCTACAACGGCAAAACCTTTTCCTGCCTCTCCTGCCCTTGCTGCTTCAATCGATGCATTCAGTGCCAACAGACTGGTCTGCTCTGCGATCGCTGTGATGATCTTCGTTGCTTCTCCGATCTCCTGTACGGAATCGTTGGTCGCTTTAATCTGATTTCCGATATGTTCAATGGCTTTTGTTGTCTTATCGTTGGATACGGTAAGCTGCTCAATAATGTTCGTGGACTCATCGCCGGCATTTTTCATCTCATTGGAGGTCTCGTCTAAGGTCTCCACACCATCTACGATCTCGCCTACTACTTTACCCATATCTCCTACATAAACGGTTGCCTCTTCCACATCTTCTGCCTGGGATACCGCGCCCTTGGAGATATCCTCTACTGCACGGCTGATCTCACCTGCTGCAAGGTTACTCTGCTGTGCCATATGGTTCAGTTCCTCACCGGAACCTAACAATACTTCTGATGAGTTCTTGATATTGCTGATGATATGGATCAGCTTCTTCTGCAATGCTTCAAACGCTCTTGCCATTTCTCCTACTTCGTCTTTTCTGGTCAAGAAACGATCCTCTAACTTGAAGTTCACTTTTCCGTGTGACAGTCCGACTAATACTTCCTCTGTATGCTTGATCGCACCTGCAAGAGATTTTGATACGATCGTTGTTGTGATCAATGTAATGATCAACAGTACGACTGCTACAACTACAATGATCATGATACGGCTTTGTGTATAATCATCAATCTCGGAACGAGGGTTCACAATGCTGATCACTCCGACAACAGTTCCATCCGTGTTCTTAACCGGAAGAGAATAGCTGTAATATTCTACTCCGTTGATCTTTGTATCATTGTCTTTGTATTCTTTTCCACCTTTCAGAACTTTATCAATGATGACTTGATCCTTTATCTTCTGTCCGATGATCCTCTCCCCGTTTTTTCCTTTCATTGTTGTGATCTCAATCTTATCCCCGTAAGTTAAAAGCATATCATAACCTGATTTTTCAACGAGCATATCCATCATCTCATTGGTCTTTGTCAGGTCAGCCGGTCCTTTGTATAAGACTCCTGTCTTTTCATCTAACTTAAAATCTCCCTGATATACGATATTGTAGGCAGACTGCACGCTTCCCGCCATTCCTGCCATTCCCTGGTACTGGGTCGTACGCATGCTGTCTCTCATGTCCTTTGCGGAAATAAAGGTCAGAATAATAAGGATCGCTATAATTGGTACCATGGTAATCCCTATCAGACGCGCTGTTACTCCAATACCGGATATTCTGTTTTCCCCTTGTCCTTCTTTCTTGCCCATGTTTTCTCCTTTCCAGCCATATCGGTCATACTGCCTCATTACAACTGTTTTTGCCTAACTATGTCGACAATTCCTGTATTTTGTCTTATTATACCATAATCTGTACTATCTCACAAGAAATGGAGGTGAAAAAAAGACTGTGTTTGATCAAACCCCAGCCTCTTCTCTCTTCTTATTTTCCTTCATAACAGATGACAGATTCTACGTCATACTCTTTCAGTCTCTCTCTTCCTTTTAAGCCTGCTAACTCCATTAAGAAAATAATCTTTACTACTTCGCCGCCTAATTCTTCCACTAATTTTGCGGCAGCCTCCATTGTACCTCCGGTTGCGATCAGGTCATCGACTAAGACAACTTTCTGTCCCGGTTTGATGGCATCTTTGTGCATCTCGATCGTTGCTTTTCCATACTCAAGATCGTACTCTTTTCTACGGTCTCGCATGGCAGCTTTCCTTTTTTTCTTACCAGTACAAATGGTTTATGAAGATTATATGCGATCGGCATGCCGAAAATAAATCCTCTCGACTCTGCTCCTGCAAGTACATCAAAGTCCGTATCCGCGAGCAGTTCCTGCATCTTGTCGATCGCCATATGTAATCCGTCTGCATCCTGCAATACGCTGGTCACATCCCTGAATATAATTCCCGGTTCCGGAAAATCCGGAATACTGCGGACGTAATCCTCCATTTTTTTCATGTAAATATTCCACCCTTCTGTTTTCTCTGGTACTCTACCATTCATATCCGAAACTAATAGTATCATTATTTTTCACAAAAAGCAAACCAAATGCACACATTGACAAGGTTTGGGAAACAAACTAGAATAAAAAGAACAAAAAATGCTGTGTTTGAGGAGGAATACTTATGCAAATGAATCAGACCCCATCTTCTGAACGTGTCCATATCGGCTTTTTCGGACGGCGGAATGCCGGAAAATCCAGTGTCTTAAATGCCGTGACCGGACAGGATCTGGCCGTTGTTTCAGACGTAAAGGGAACCACCACCGATCCGGTGCAAAAATCCATGGAGCTGCTCCCATTAGGACCGGTCGTTGTCATTGACACTCCGGGAATTGATGATGAAGGAGAGCTTGGTGCTTTGCGCGTAAAGAAAAGTTATCAGGTGTTAAATAAATCGGATGCCGCTGTCTTAGTAGTCGATGCATCTCTCGGACTCTGCGAAGAGGACTTTGCTTTTATTGAGCATATCCAAAAAAGCAGATTCCTTATGCCGTGGCATTTAACAAATCCGACCTTGCTCCGTCTGCTTCACTTGCAAAAAGACCTTCAATATTTAAAAGAACATCAGATTGATTTTGTATCCGTCAGTACGGCTGATCTTTCCGGAATCGATACCCTCAAAGAAAAGATCGCAACTCTTGCTAAAACAGAGGATACCAAACTTCGGATCGTTGCTGACCTGATCCATCCTTCTGATTTTGTGGTTTTAGTCGTGCCGATCGACAAGGCTGCTCCAAAGGGCAGAACTGATCCTGCCGCAGCAGCAGACGATCCGTGATATCTTAGAGGCAGATGCAACTGCCATTGTCGTCAAAGAATATGAACTTCGTGACACCTTAGCTCACTTAGGCAAAAAACCGCGTCTTGTCATTACCGACAGTCAGGTCTTTGCAAAAGTATCTGCCGACACTCCGGCAGATATTATGTTAACTTCGTTTTCTATCCTCTTTGCAAGATATAAAGGAAATCTGCCGGCACTGATCAAAGGTGTCACTGCACTAGAGCAGATTGAGGACGGAGATAAAATTTTAGTTTCCGAAGGCTGCACACATCACAGACAGTGTGACGATATCGGCAGTGTCAAGCTGCCCCGCTGGATCCGGCAGTATACCGGAAAAGAACCGGAATTTGTCTTTTCCTCCGGCACGGAATTTCCGGCAGATCTCTCACCGTATAAGATGATCGTGCATTGCGGCGGCTGTATGTTAAATGAGCGTGAAATGAAATACCGCCTTGCCTGTGCAAAGGATCAGAATATCCCTATGACCAATTACGGTATCCTGATTGCCTATATCCAGGGCATCTTAAAGCGGAGCGTTGAACCGTTTCCTGCAGTATCTATGATGCTTACGGAGGAACCGTCATGAGAACAGAACATGATATGTTAGGAACACGCAGCCTTTCCGATGATACTCTTTACGGATTACAGACGCTTCGTGCCAAAGAAAATTTTATTACTTCCTATCATACTACAAATCTTTCCCTGATCTACGCCATGGTGCAGGTAAAAAAAGCGGCTGCCTTATCTTACCGGGAACTGCACCCGGAGGAATCCCAAAAATGGGATGCTATCCTCTGCGCCTGCGACCGGATCTTAGCCGGGGATGTGGATGATGCTTTTTGTACCAGTGCCTTACAGGGAGGTGCCGGCACTTCCACAAATATGAATGTCAATGAGGTCATTGCTAATCTTGCGTTGACTGTCTTAGGACAGGCTCTGGGAAATTATGATACGATTCACCCTTTTAGACGATGTGAACCGCGGACAGTCTTTTAGAAAGTTTAGAACTACTCCGTGACACCGTAATACTTTTTCAAAAAAATTGTATTGATGGGATTCTTGCAGATGAACAATCCTGCTTAGAGACATTAAAATGCTCCCGGGTAGATCTCTACCACAAGAGCACTGAAATCGGATATGATAAAGCAGAAGAACAGTATTATCAGGCAAAGTCAGGTACTACACCTGAATGATCACTGCCATTAACTCTAAATCTTCACTTGGCGATGCATTTGCAATGCTGTGTCTGCCACCGCTTTTTGCAGATGCAGACATCGCCTGTTTCTACCGTACTGCTTTCGCCGTTGTCATTATATTCCGCTGTTCCGTGAAGTACCGTAATGATCTCTTCTTCTCCGATATGCTCATGCATTCCGAGGGAACAGCCCGGTTTTAAGATCAAACGTGCAATGACATTTGCATCACTCTCATATTCTCCCTGTACCACGGACGGGATCACTTCTACGGTTCCATCTCCGCCTTTCATGTGTTCATTAAAAATATGTGTAATCTCTGAATATTTTTTTTTTACCACTGTATTTCCTCCACTTTGATCATCATTTCTAAATCGTAAAGAATGACATATCCTTCTCTAAATCCTCGGATAAGCCCTGCAATTCTTTTGCTGCCACAGACAACTGACGGATTGCCTCATTCAGACCTGCCATAGATGCTGTCGTCTGTTCTGTACTTGCTGCATTTTCCTGTGAAATTGCTGATAAATTTTGAACTGCATCAATAATTCTGGCTCTTGACTGATCACATATCTGCGTATGACTCTGGATTGCCTCTGTCTCGCTTCTGGATGCATTGACTCCGTCTGCTACGGATACAAATTTTGTCTTTGTCTCTTCTAATTTTTCCTGCTGCTGTGCAACGATATCTTCTACTTCATGCATGACGTTTACCGTTTGTTCTGCCTCACTTAACAAATCGCGGATGATGTCTTTGATCTTTTCCGCCGAGTCATTCGTCTGCTCTGCTAATTTCTGGATCTCGGATGCCACTACTGCAAATCCTTTTCCATGCTCTCCGGCTCTTGCCGCTTCAATACTTGCATTTAACGCTAACAGGCTTGTCTGACTCGCGATCGAAGTGATCAGTTCTACTGCTGCATGGATCATCTGTACAGAATCGTTCGTTGCTTCAATCTGTCTTCCGATACGGTTGATCGCCTGTGTCGTCCTGTCATTGGATTCGGAAAGCTGACGGATAATGACAGAAGACTCATCACTGGCATTTTTCATTTTCGCAGATGTATCATCCAAACCATCCACACTGCTTACAATCTCTTCAATGACATGTCCCATCTCTCCGATATGTACCGATGCTTCTTCAATCTCTTCTGCCTGTGAGACTGCACCCTTGGATAAATCCTCTATGACCTTACTCATTTCGTTCGTTGTTGCACTGGAGTTTTCTGCCATCTGACTTAGAGATTCTCCCGATGCATTCAGTATTCCTGAAGATTTTTTGATATCACTGATGATCTCAAAAAGCTCCTGTTTTAACTTTTCGACGGAACGTGCCATATCACCGATTTCATCGTTTCGCCCTAACAGCTTTTCTTCCACATCCAGGGTCAGATTACCGTCTGCTAACGCACCGATTACCTTTTCTGTTCCACGCACGCTGACCGCTACGGATCTTGAGGTGATCCATGCTGCGATCGATGCCATTGCCATAATGATCAGTGCCATAAGAAATACGGCGCTTGACTTGCTTTTGATAAAGGCATTAATATCTTTGCTCTCTCTTCCGACAAACACCATTCCTATGATACTGTCATCCGAATTCTTTACCGGCACATAATATCCGTAGTATGGTCTTTCATTGATCACAATACCCGTATCTGAGTATTCTTTTCCATTTTTTAAGACTTTATCCGTAACTTCTTTAGATGCTGTGGTTCCTATCAGTCGATCCCCTGTTTTTTTATCCTTTAAGGAAGTCAACACACGGGTATCCCCATAGAAAAAAAAGTAACATCTACATCTGTCTTGTTCTTGATATAATCTGCTAACTCATTGTTATCAGAAATCTTGTACTCTCCTCTGTAAACATTGCCTTTTGCATCCTGCTTAAAATCACCGTCTGCTATGTTTTTAAACATCTCTAAGACTGCATAATCCGTTGCACGCATTCCGTCCAACGTAGTCTTTTTGCATTCCCCTTTGCATGTTCCACCCGGAATAAAGTGTCATTGCAATTCCAAGCAACAGGCATGGCGAGATCACCATCAGTAACAGGCGCACCATGATAGACATTTTTCTTTTTCTTTCCATTGTACCTAATCCCTTTCTCTCATTTTAACCAAAAAATTCATCATTACTTAACCATGTACCTCATTATATCATAGAACCTTTTATCCTCTGGTACTTTTTTCACATTCTTTTGCAATTTTTTGACACTTATATTTTTTTGTACATTTTACGCGATTCTTTTCTCAATATAGGAACTAACCTTGTCCTTTTCAATTCCAAGAGCAATCGCAAGCTCTCCGTACAAATGCTCTTCTGCCAGCTTGAAATAACGCTCATCTCCGGCAGTCACTTTTTTCCCCTGTGCCTTACGCTCCTGCTTTTTCTCGTATATTGTCTTGATCACACGAACGAGTTCTTCACAATCCCCGGTTTTCAATGCCTCTTTGAATACAGTGTCTCTGTTCTTTTCATTCTGTATCTCAAATACCTGCATTTCCTGCATATGGTCTATCAGTTCACATGCTTCTTTTTTACTGATTACCGGACGCATGACTACTTTGTGGTTGTCCACCGGTGTAAACAAACGACTCTTTTCTTCATAAACCGGAACTAATGTATAATACATTTTATCACCCGGAACACCCTGTAAATCCATGCTTCCTATATGCTCTACCTGACATACACCATTGCTTCCATAAATTATGAAATCTCCTTCTTTAAACATTGCCTCTCCTTTCTTCCACAAAAAAAACGCCGCACTCTCTTTCGTAAGTGAAACGGATTTTGTATCATAACCTTTAAAAACAGAAAATATCTTCCTATAGTAGGTATTATACCACAATTTTCCTGTTTTTAAAAGTTATTTTGAAAATCGGGTTCCCGGCAAATGTTCCCGCAAATAAGACGGAAGCCATTGCTGGCTTCCGTCGCAGACTGTACAAAGACCTCGGCATTCCGCCGAGGATTTTTTTTTGAAAGAGGCTAAAAGTCAGTATTTTCAAGACTTTTAAGCCTCTTTTTGTGTATAATGAAGATATCAAAAAAGGCGGTATTTTCATATGATGACTCAAGAAACTGAAAAAGTGAGAAAACAAATGCAGATCGTATGTATCGATGATCTTGTTCCACAGGATCATCTTCTGCGGATTATCGATAGAGCAATTGACTGGTCATTTATTTATGACCTTGTTCGTGATACTTATTCTGATGGCATGGGACGTCCGAGCATTGACCCTGTAATGCTTATTAAGATTCCTCTTATTCAGTATCTGTACGGAATAAAAAGTATGCGCCAAACCATCAAAGAGATTGAGGTAAACATGGCATACCGTTGGTTTCTCGGACTTGAACTTTATGATCCTGTTCCGCATTTCTCTACATTTGGGAAGAACTATACCCGTCGTTTTTTAAGGATACCGATTTATTTGAGCAGATTTTTCAGCATATCCTAGAAGAATGCTATCGCTTTAAGCTGGTTGATCCAACAGAAATCTTTGTTGATGCAACACATGTCAAAGCAAGGGCTAATAACAAAAAGATGCAAAGACGAATCGCACAACAAGAGGCCTTATTCTATGCCGATATGCTACGCAAAGATATCAATGCTGACCGAGAATCACATGGAAAGAAACCTCTCAAAGATAAAGACGATCATAATAAGCCAGGATCCGGCGGCAATGATAAATTTGAAAACTATACAGATGACATTCCACTAGACGGAAAAACCATCAAGTGCAGTACAACACAGATCCTGAAAGTGGATGGTTTCGAAAGGGAGAACACAAGCATGTGTTTGCATATGGGATTGAAACTGCCTGCGATAAAAACGGATGGATTATAGATTTTACAGTAAATCCCGGCAACGAGCATGATAGCAGAACTTTTAAAGGGCTTCATGACAAGCTTACACATGTTGGAATGAAATACTGTATTGTTGATGCTGGTTATAAAACTCCTGCGATAGCGAAAATGCTTATAGACGATGGCGTGACACCGGTATTTCCATACAAACGCCCGATGACTAAAGATGGATTTTTCAGAAAACATGAGTATGTGTATGATGAATACAATGATGCATACATTTGTCCTGGTAATCATTTCCTGCACTACAGCACCACCAATCGAGATGGGTATCGGGAGTACAAAAGCTGCGGAAAAAAATCTGTGAGGGATGTCAGTATCTGTCGCAATGCACAGCTAGCAAAGATCATGTAAAACTTGTTACAAGACATGTTTGGGAAGACTTTACATGGAAACATGCGAAGATATACGTCAAACAATTGGTATGAAAGATTTATATTCACACCGTAAAGAGACAATTGAAAGAATCTTTGGAACAGCAAAAAGAAAACCATGGATTCCGATATACACAAATGTACGGAAAAAGCGCGGATGAAAATGAAGGTCGCGCTCACCTTTGCGTGTATGAATTTAAAAAAAAGCTTGCAAAATGTAAGAAAGAATGGGGATTACAAATGGCATAAAGCCAGTGGAAATATGGTTGTTTAAACCCAAACATCTTTATAGTGATAGAAAAAAGGCTCCGAGAAACATGATTTCTCGGAGCGCTTTGTCTAGTCTGAGACGGAAGCCATTGCTGGCTTCCGTCGGATGCTGGTAATATATAGAAACATAAATACATCTCCATGAATTTCAATAGCTATGTCCTGTGTCCTTTATATTCGGTCTGGGCTTACCTCATATTTGGACATTTATTAATGGATTGATCGTAATAGGTTGCAGTTGTACTGATGCAGAAAAAAAAGCATTGAAATTCATGGGTATACCTTCATGTTCTGCTTGCTTTCCTGCCGCCTTATGTACTAAAGTTGTTCCATTTCGCGGCAGGAGTCTTTTATCTTATTTGTTGAATTTCTCTAAGCCTTTTGGCTCTTTTGGCTGGTAGCAGTAAAATACAGATGCTTTATTTGCTGTAGATACAGCTGCTTTTGCTCCTGCTTTTTTTACCATCTCTCCGAAAAGATTCTGTTTCTTCATGGCTCATTGCTCCTCCCTTCACCTGGTATTATCATCAACATTACGACTTCTAATACCGTCAGCGCTAAGGCAATTGCTATCTTAGTTAACGAAAAAAGTAAGTAGTAATATTAAGATTCCATATAACATGCCTAGTCCTAATGCACATCTTCTGTTCCTCTCTTTTTTTTCATTCGTTAACTTCTTATTCTGATGCTCCACTGGTGCACATTGGTAAATCACCAACTCACTTACAACAGCAATTGCAATGGCCAATGCTTCACATTGTTTAATGATTGCCTCTGTGTATGTTCCAACTATCACTATTCCCCAAAGAATAACTGTAAAGTAAATTACACTGCCACGTCTTTGATGCATGATAGCCTCCACAGCAGCTGCGCAATGTAGTAAATACTACTACAAATACCAAGGTTGCAACGAACTGATGAATGATCGCACCTACCATTAGTAACAGAAAAGTTTTTCCGATATTATCAATGAGTATTTCATAACCATATGAATAAATCTCTTTTTCTTCTTCACTGATATAATCTTTCCGGTATAAGGAGTCCGCTACCTTTTCTGCAACTTTAGACATTGCCTCACATCCTTCTTCTACATCTTAACAACTCTGACTATTTTTGCAATACCTATGGCACCAATGACATTTTTCTGGCATGAATTACCGTTTTTTCTCTATTTTTACACCTTTTCTGCAACTTTTATCTAATCCAATCTTTTTATATTTTTACACTTCATCAAAAAAAGAAAATGTATACTCTGTGATTTTTTCACAAAATATGCATTTCCCTTTTTGTTTGCTGCTATGTCATATCTCCTGCTTCTTCAAATGAAGTTTTATGATTAGGTTTCCGATTCTATTACATAGACTGACGCTATTCTATCCGTTCATTTCCCAAAAGCTGCATAACATTTCATAACTTCCTTTATCATATTCCTTTTTTTTTCGCTTTTTCAATACTCTTGGCATGAACCGTCTTTTTTTAGGCATGAATTGTTGATTTTTGTCGAGAATTCTGGGAATTCCGTATAGTTCCAATGACTACCCACAAATCTTGTTTGCTTTGCATGGAATCAATATCTGTGAAATAAAATAATTGTTTTCTTCAAAAATTTCCAAATCTCCTTCTTCTCTACGAACCAGTTCTTTGACACTCTCTATCCCAATCCCATGTCCCTGTTTTTCCTTTTTTGTTGTTTTTAACTCTGGATTTTCTCCCAAAACAGATTTCAAAAATATAGTTTTCCACAATGATATTGACCATCTCTTTATAAATGAACATTTTTAAACGGATTTCCTTTTTACTCTCCTGCTGTATTTCCGCTTCAATGGCATTATCTAAGAGATTTGATAATAAAATCGCAATATTACTTTCATTTTCCCAATGAAATTCTCCTGTAATCTGCACTTCTAAAGATATTTTGTTCTTCTTGCAAAGGGCTGCCTTTTGATTAATAACTGCATTCACCATCCTGCAGTCCATATAAAACACATTTTCTGCTTCTAACTCTGTCTCTAAAATGCTCTGCATCTCTTTCATAACAACTTCTGTTTCACCATCTCTTAGCAATTGCAAATATGTCGTAAAATAGTGTTTCATGTCATGACGCATTTTTCTTGTATTCTGATGCAATAATTCTGTATTATGAATCTGACTTTCCTGTTGTTCTAACTGCACTTTTAAAACTTCATTTTCCAATTCACATCTGTTCTGATAGTTCATTCTCCGGATCAACCAGAACATAAAGCTATTGATCACTAACAACAGCATTGTCAATATAAAAAGAAAATCAGCTGTTCTCTAAAAAAGTCATTTCAACGGTTCCGACTATTTTAAAGGTAAGCACTGCAACAATAAAAAACGTAATATATAAGATTGCTCCAAAAATATACTCTTCTTTTTTGAAATAATGCTTTTTACTAAATGTTCTTTCTGCTATCACAAATGTCAAAATCACTGTGACCTTACTGATGCACAATACAAGGATTCTAAGAATACCATTCCCTGAGATGAGCACTTCCATAGGACTTTTGCTTAACACAGATATTACTTGTATCACCATAATATTTACAAATGCCAACATGATATACAGAATCAGGGGTACGATTAACTTTTCAATACTGTTTCCCTGCAAATAAATCATTGAGAAGCTGGTAACAATCAGGATTACTACAATACTTTGTAAATTAAATATTTCTCCCATAAAATGACTTGGAATAAATAAAATTACAAACCATACTGCATACTTCCACCATTCTATTGTTTTCTTTTTTCCAAAGTGACTTGTCAAAAACCATAATACTAACACACAGTCAATAGCACTTGCTACAATTTCAGCAATCTCACTAACTATTTGCATATGCAAAACTCCTCAGATATATCATTTGTTTCTTTTTCACTTCCTGTGCTTTATCTCTGCTGACAGAAAGGATTTCTCCATTGTCCAGTTCTACCTCATTTGCACGAACCATTTTCATATAGCGAACATTGACTAGATAGCTTCTATGTGTCTGTACAAAACCATAGTTACTCATCCATTTTTCTAAATTTGAGATTTTCCCCCGCATCTCACACTCGCCATTAATATGCTTAATCCGTAAATAATGTTTGCAGCTTTCTATATATAAAATATTTTTTCAACGCAAGAAATTTCTGTTCCATTCTTAGTCTGAACTTCCCACATTTTCTCATCTTTTTCCAATTTATTGAGTAAATGACAAATTGCCTCATCCAGTTCCTGATTCAGTTTTTCTTTCCGTATAAAGCGGAATGGCTGATAATGTATTGCCTGAAACACCAAATCATCTCTATTTGTCACAAATATAACATTTGTATTAATATTACTGCTAAAAATCTGTTCTGCCAGTTCCATCCCTGAGATTTCCGGCATATCAATATCCAGCAACAATATTTCCGGTGCTTTTTTCTGCATTGCCTGAAACATTTCTATTCCATTATAGAATATCTGTATCTCATAACTTTGGCCCTGTTCCTTCAAACATGTTTCTACACGTTTTTCTAATACTTCTGTAAACCTTTTTTCATCATCACAAATAAATATATGATACATTTCTCAAACCTTTTCCTCACTTATATGTTCCCTCTGTTTTTTCTCCACATAAAGACAGGGATAACACAACTCATGTCATCCCTGTTTCTCTCTATCTCTATTGACGCCAAAATCGTAAATATAAACACTCTTTGCTCTGGCAGTAATAACTAAATAAAATCATCTGCTCCCCCTCCTCTCTTCTAGCCGTCTATATTCTTGCATATTGACAACTATTTTTCAACAAGATTTACATAAAAGCAGTTGATTTTGACACAAAAGCAACCGTTCCGTGTTTTTTCTTTAGTGATTTCTCCGATTTCTACGGTATTCGCAGTAGATATCCCGAAATTGTGCATATTTCTTACAACTGATTTTCACTTTCTCTCCATTGGTCAGAATTGCTTCCTGTTTATTGAACTCCTTGATATAACGCATGTTAACATAATAAGACTGGTGTGGAGATATAAAATCCGTTCCATTCAGATTTTCGGCAAACTGCGTAATCCCCATTTTCACGTAATAATCCTCTTCCACGGTCCGTACAATGACGTTTCTTCCACTTGTCTCCACATAAATAATATCTTTGGGTCTGACAATATGCAGTCCTTTCTCATCCCAGAGTTCAATCTCGTATTCTTTTTTCTAACTTAGATACTGCACTCAGCAATGCCTCCCGCAATTTTTCCTGTTCCATTGGTTTCTTCAGATAACGAAATGCATTGACTTTATAACCTTCAAAAACATAATCTTCATAAGATGTCAGAAAAATAATGATCGTATCTTCATACCACTCCCGATATTTCTCTGCCGTCCGATTCCATTGATTTTAGGCATTCTAATATCCAAAAACAAAATATCATATCTGTTTTGTTCCCGTAACAGTTCCTGACCGCTGCAATAACTGCTGATCTCAGCCTGCAGGTTATTTTCCTGCAGTAAATATTCCAGACTTTCCTGCAACAATCCCCTGCCAATGGAATCATCATCACAAATTGCTATCCTTATTCTTTTTTCATAACCACCCTCGCATTCCTTTGCTAAAAAAAATAACATAATTTTGTCCAGTTCCCGAAATCCCTGCTCTATTTCTTTTTCTGTCAGCCCCCATATCCTAAAAAGGATTGCCGGGTATTCCGGTACTTTGTTTTTATCTATATAGTATTCTGAAATCGGATAGATACGGATTCCGATCCCCTGTGCTAACTTTGTCAGTTCCTCATCCGAAAAATGCGACTCAATCTCTGCTATCACATGCAGCCCCGCATTATCTCCGTAAACCTTCCGTATCCACTTCCTTTTTTTTAATCTCTTCCATTAAAAAGTCATGCTTCTTTTTTTATAACTACTCCGCATACGGTTCAGGTGACGCTCAAAATAACCTTCCTTCATAAAGTTACAAATGGTCATCTGCTGGATCTTTGGAACAGTTGATGCATAAAAACCGCATTTTTCAGTATAGACTTTTAATAATTTTTTTTTCGGCAGCACTAAATAGCTGACACGCACTGCCGGAGCAATGCTCTTTGAAAATGTTCCAAGATAGATGACTTTTTCATTCTGATCGGAACCCTGCAAAGAAGGAATCGGTTTTCCTTTATAACGGAATTCACTGTCATGGTCATCTTCGATCAGATATCGGTCCTCATCCTCTGCTGCCCATTTTAACAGCTCCATACGCCGTTTCATCGGCATGACGGTTCCCATTGGGAACTGATGTGACGGCATCACATATGCAATATCCGCCTGTTCACTGCGAAGCTGCTCCATACGGATACCCTGTGCATCCATATCTACCGCACAGACCTGATATCCTAAATTCAAAAAAGTCTCATATGCCTGTACATAGGTCGGACTCTCCATTGCCACGCGTCTGTCTGCACCTAAAAATCTGGGATAACAGCATCAGCAGGTATTCGTTTCCTGCACCCACGATAATCTGGGAAGGCTCACAGATAACACCACGAGACTGATAGAGATAGTTACAGATTTCCTCACGAAATTCCGGCTCGCCTGCACCATCTCCTGCGGTCAGCAAATCGGCATTATCCGTGCTGAGCAGATTCTTATTGACCTTTCTCCATGCATTAAATGCAAAATGCTCTAAGTCCACGGCAAAAGGTGAAAAGTCAATGTGTGTTTCCAACATCCGGTTCTTAGCACGTTTTGGCTCTTCTTCCTTTGGCTGCTGGCTGTTTTCTTTTTAAGTCTAATAAATCACTGACATCACTGACGTAATATCCGCGGTATGGCTGTGCCTCTATGTAACCTTCCGATACAAGCTGCTCATAAGCAAGTTCTACAGTACTTCTGCTCACCTGCAAATGGGAAGATAAAAAAAACGAGTAGACGGCAGTTTCTCTCCTTGGGGAATCTTACCGTCCATGATCTCGATCCTGATATGGTCATATATCTGTTGATACAGCGGAATTTTTTTCATCGTGTGACAGTGGAATCATCATTTCATTCACTGTCTGTTTAACCTCTCCCCCTTTTTTTAATTCTGCAACTACTTCTTCTTTCAGATTCAGTGCTTTGTCCTTCATCTGTCTTCCTGCCGTATTGGATGCTAAGATACCTGCAAGGAGTTTTGATGCAACATCATATTTTTTATAATGGATTGACATCGTTGCTAACAGATAATCTACTGTTCCCTGATCCATTCCGCAGATTGGAAACATCTCTGTGCTGACTGCCTTAAGCATACCGTCATATGCCTGTTTGTAAAAAGGCTTCCTCTTCCTTCTTACATTCTGCAATCGCTGCCTTTCCTTCCTCTGTTGCAGCATCCATGGTCTCAGCTTTTCCTCGATAGAGCCATGCAATTTTCAGACAGGTATATGCTTTTTTCACTGGTCTTGCCTTTTTTTTTTACAATGGTATTAAACAGTGACAGCTTATATCTTTCCAATGCACGGTCGTAATCATAAACTGCCGGTTCCGGCTCAATCTGTGCATGAAACTTTGAGCAGATGTTTTCTTTGATTAATTTACTCTGCACATTGGTAATATGCGGAAAGAAACGGGTCATTGCCGTATAACCGCAATGCGGGCAGGAACATATATCATACTTTAAAGTATCAATATACTGATGACGCGGTCTTAAGTCCTTATCAGACTCTAAACGCTTTTACCCTTCCGTTCTTAATCATCTTTGTCTTAAACACTTTATCATACAGACCGGACAACGGATGCCTTTTTCCAATAAAAACATATCCTCTGTCGGAATATCCGGCTTTTCTCCGGCTGCTTCTGTGCTTGCACTTGTCTTTGGCTTGTCCTCTTCAAAGATATCCATATCTTCTGAAATTTCCAGTCCAAACTTTTCTAATCCTGATAATAAATTCATATGATGACCCCCCAAATCCGGCTATGACTGAGCCGGTAATTTAAATGAACTCTTTAATGAAACAATACGGTTGAATACCGGATGCTCCGGTGTGGAATCCCTTGCATCGGCACAGAAATATCCCTGCCGTACAAACTGGAAACTGTCATATGGCTCTGCTTTTGCAAGCTCCGGCTCTACATAACAATCCTTTAACACTTTTAAGGAATCCGGATTCAGATTCAGACTTCCGTCCTCTTTATTATAAACGCCTTTTTCTTCATCTACAAGATTCTCATAAAGGCGTACCTCGCATTTCTTTGCAAATGGTGCAGGAACCCAGTGGATGGTACCTTTTACCTTACGTCCGGTAAATCCTGTTCCCTGTTTTGTCTCAGGATCATAGGTACAATGTACCTCGATCACTTTTCCGTTTTCATCTTTTACAAAGCTTTCGCATTTCACAAAATATGCATGCATTAAGCGCACTTCATTTCCCGGAAACAGACGGAAATATTTTCTTTGGAGGTTCTTCCATAAAGTCATCTCTGTCGATGTAAAGTTCCCGGCAGAACGGTACTTTTCTGCTGCCAAGTTCTTCATTTTCTAAATTGTTAGCAACATCTAAATACTCCGCTTCGCCTTCCGGATAATTGTCAATCACCAATTTGATCGGATCTAAGACTGCCATCATTCTTGGCTTTTTCATCTTTAAATCCTCACGGATACAATACTCTAACATGGCATAGTCTACAGAACTGTTGCTCTTTGAGATTCCGCACAGCTCTACAAAAAACGCTTGATGGATTCCGGTGTAAAACCTCTTCTTCTGAGTGCTGCGCGATAGATACCAGTCTTGGGTCATCCCAACCGTCTACAATACCATCTTCTACCAGTTTTTTGTAATATAACGCTTTCCTGTTACCACATTGGTCAGGTAAAGTTTTGCAAACTCAATCTGTTTTGGTGGTTTTTCATATTCTAACTCACGCACTACCCAGTCATAGAGTGGTCTGTGATCTTCAAATTCCAGTGTACAGATAGAATGAGTGATTCCTTCGATCGCATCCTCGATCGGATGTGCAAAGTCATACATCGGGTAGATGCACCAGGTGTCACCTGTTCTGTGATGTGTCATATGTGCCACACGATAGATAACCGGATCACGCATATTGATATTCGGAGATGCCATATCAATTTTCGCACGCAATACCTTTTCTCCATCCTTAAATTTTCCGTTCTTCATATCCTCAAAGAGTGCTAAATTCTCTTCCACACTCCGATTGCAGGACGGATCATCTTTGCCCGGCTCTGTCAGTGTTCCACGGTACTCACGAATCTCCTCCTCTGCCGATAAATCAGAGACATATGCTTTTCCTTTTTTTTTAATTAATTTAACTGCTGCTTCGTACATCTGCTCAAAATAGTCAGATGCAAAGAAAAGGCTGTCACCCCAGTCTGCTCCTAACCACTGGATGTCCGCCTTGATAGACTCGACGAATTCCACCTTTTCCTTTGTCGGATTGGTATCGTCAAAACGCATATGAAATTTGCCATGATATTCTTCTGCAAGTCCGTAATTCAATAAGATGGACTTGGCATGTCCGATATGCAGATAACCGTTTGGCTCCGGAGGAAAACGTGTAACGACTTCGTCACATCTTCCTTCCTCTATATCTTTATCAATAATCTGTTCAATAAAATTCTTGGAAACTGTACCGCCTTCCATAAACTAAATCCTCCTGAAATCTCTTCTCAATCGCTTTTTATTATATGATTTCAAGAGAATTTTGTCAATGTAAGCCCTCTATTTGATGATGCTTAAATAATCTCTAACTCCGCTCCTTTAATATGCTCATGGGTAAACAAATGATCCTGACAGTATTCATAATTTCCGTCACATTTCGAACAGAAACGGAATTCTAAGGTCGGATCGTCCTTTTCCGTTCTTCCGCAGACTGCACATTTATGCTTGGTCACACTGCCGGAATGTCTCATCTCGGCATCCCGCATCTGTGTCTTAAATACATACTTTCTGTGCACTTCTTTTTTGGCGATACCCTCTGATAATTTCTGGTAGACAGATAAAAGATCAGGAAGTTCAAAAGTGCCGCCACAATGGAAATCCTGCCCACAGCTCCTGATACGACAAAATCGTAAATGGTCAGAGCTGCATAGACATATGCCATCCACTTCATCCTTACCGGAATGATGAACCACAACAGAATCTGCATATCCGGGAAGCAGACTGCAAATGCCAAAAAGATTGCCATATTGATGTAATATGTTGTCACATAATAACCGATCCCGATCGTCAGACCACCTGTCATACTTAAAAATCCATATGCCACAAATGCCCCGATCACCGTAAAGATCAGACCGCCAAAGATGTAGACATTAAAACGGAAAGTTCCCCAGGTACGCTCTAATGCTGTTCCTAAGGAATAATACAGCATGATCATAATAATATAGAAAAAGATGTTGCCTGTAGACGGTGGGATCAATACCCATGTAACCAGTCTCCACACCCTGGCCACGCAGCACCATGGCCGGTTCTAACATCAGATAACTGATGATCCCCGGTGTCATATACATCATCAGATAACCGAGTGCATATGTTACTACAAGCCAGAGGCTTAAGTTGGGAATTGCATATTTTCCAATCTTTCGTTCTAATTTATTCAGATAATTCATCTTGCACCTCATTTGTCTGGAATTTTTAACCTTATATTTAACACATTATAATTTTAAGCATTTTGTTTGTCAATCTATGCAGAAATTCTTCACAAAATCTTTAGAATTATAACTTTATAAAGAAAATATAAAATGGAAAAAAAGGGTTGTTTTTTGTAATTTCCTGTCGTAGAATGGGGTGTACTGAAAAATCAGTACCGTTCATACATTTAATAGGAAATAAACAAGTTATAACAGGTGGTATTATGAATCAGAATTTATACAAATTAGGAATTGATATCGGTTCTACAACCGTAAAGATCGCTATTTTAGATGAGAATGACGACCTCGTCTTCTCTGATTGCGAAAGACATTTTGCAAATATTCAGGAAACACTTGCTGCCCTTTTTTAGAGAAAAAGCATACCGAAAAGAAGGAGATATGAACTTAGCACCGATGATCACCGGTTCCGGTGGTCTGACCTTAGCAAAACATCTCGGTGTTCCTTTTTGTTCAGGAGGTTATTTCTGTATCCACTGCCCTGCAGCACTATGCACCGCAGACAGATGTTGCCATTGAATTAGGCGGCGAGGATGCGAAGATCATCTATTTTGAAGGCGGCAATGTTGAGCAGAGAATGAATGGAATCTGTGCCGGAGGGACCGGTTCTTTTATCGACCAGATGGCATCTTTGATCCAGACCGATGCTCCGGGATTAAATGAATATGCAAAAAATTACAAGGCGATCTATCCGATCGCTGCCCGCTGCGGTGTTTTCGCAAAGACGGACATCCAGCCGCTCATCAATGAAGGAGCTACAAGAGAAGACCTTGCCGCTTCTATTTTTCAGGCTGTTGTAAATCAGACGATCAGTGGACTTGCCTGTGGAAAACCGATCCGCGGACATGTTGCTTTTTTAGGCGGTCCTTTGCATTTTTTATCAGAATTAAAGGTAGCTTTTATCCGTACTTTACATTTAGACGATGAACATGCCATTACACCGCCGAATTCCCATTTGTTTGCAGCTATTGGCTCTGCTTTGAATTATAAAGAAGATACTACGACCACTTTAAGAAGTCTTTTACAGACTCTTTCTGGAAAAATACATATGGAATTTGAGGTAGAGCGTATGGAACCGCTCTTTGCTGATCAGGAAGAATACGATGCCTTTTTAGCACGCCACAACAGCAATCATGTGGTTACCGGGGGATTTATCTTCCTATGAGGGCAACTGCTATCTTGGCATTGATGCAGGTTCTACCACGACAAAAGTTGCTTTAGTCGGCGAGGACGGCTCTTTGCTCTATTCTTTCTATGACAACAACAACGGAAGTCCGTTAGCAACAACGATCCGTGCCATGGAAGAGATTCATGAGCGTCTTCCGAAAAATGCTCACATTGTCTATTCCTGTTCTACCGGCTACGGTGAAGCATTGATCAAATCTGCACTACAGTTAGATGAAGGCGAAGTAGAGACAGTCTCTCATTACTATGCTGCTGCATTTTTCAATCCTGAAGTAGACTGTATTTTAGATATCGGTGGTCAGGATATGAAGTGCATCAAGATCAAGAATCAGACCGTAGACAGCGTGCAGTTGAACGAGGCATGTTCTTCCGGCTGTGGTTCTTTTATTGAGACCTTTGCAAAATCTTTAAATTTCAAGTGTCCGTGACTTTGCAAAGGAAGCTCTTTTGCAAAAAATCCGATCGACCTTGGAACACGTTGTACGGTATTTATGAACTCCAAAGTAAAACAGGCGCAAAAAGAGGGGAGCAACCGTTGCAGACATTTCTGCCGGACTTGCTTACTCCGTTATCAAAAATGCTCTCTTTAAGGTAATCAAACTTTCCGATGCCTCCGACCTTGGAAAAAATGTCGTTGTGCAGGGTGGAACTTTTTATAATGATGCCGTATTGCGCAGTTTTGAAAAAAATCTCCGGCTGTGAAGCGATCCGTCCTGATATTGCCGGAATCATGGGTGCGTTTGGCGCTGCATTGATCGCAAGGGAACGCTACGAAGAAGGACATGTGTCTTCTATGCTCTCCATTGAGGACATCTGCAACCTGACCTATGATACAAAACTGACACGCTGCAAAGGCTGTACCAACCACTGCCTTTTAACTATCAACCGTTTCAGCGGCAACCGTTCCTATATTACCGGTAACCGCTGTGAGAAAGGTCTTGGAAAAGAAAAGAACAAGGAAAATATCCCTAATCTTTTTGACTATAAATATCATCGTATTTTTGACTATGAACCGCTTTCTGAAGCAGAGGCTGTGCGTGGCACGGTCGGTATTCCAAGGGTACTGAATTTTTATGAGAATTACCCGTACTGGGCAGTATTCTTCAAAAAGTTAGGATTCCGTACCGTTCTCTCACCGGATTCTACACGAAAGATTTATGAACTTGGGATTGAATCCATTCCAAGTGAGTCCGAGTGTTATCCTGCAAAATTAGCACACGGTCATGTGAAATGGCTGATCGATCAGAAGGTCGATTTTATTTTCTATCCTTGTATCCCTTATGAACGTCAGGAGATCAAGGATGCCAACAATCACTACAACTGTCCGATCGTAACTTCTTATGCTGAGAATATTAAGAACAATGTCGATGAGATCACAAGTGGCAGTGTACGCTTTTTAAATCCGTTTATGTCTTTTTGGAAGCAAAAGAGGCTTTAACCAAACGTCTGGTAGAAGAATTTCAGGCAGAGTTCCAGATCCCGGCAGCGGAAATCCGTGCCGCCGCTGATGCTGCATGGGAAGAACTTGCAAATGCCCGTGACGATATGCGGAAAAAAGGTGAAGAAACCCTGCAATATCTGAAAGAAACCGGAAAACGCGGCATTGTCCTTGCCGGCCGTCCTTACCACTTAGATGCAGAGATCAACCACGGTATCCCGGAGCTCATCAACTCCTATGGTATTGCCGTACTGACCGAGGACTCTGTCTCTCATCTGAATCCGGTAGAGCGCCCGTTGATCGTATTAGACCAATGGATGTACCACTCCAGACTCTATGCAGCGGCAAATTATGTCAAGACTCAGGAAAATCTGGATCTGATCCAGCTCAACTCCTTTGGCTGTGGTCTGGATGCCGTAACCACGGACTGCGTCAGTGATATTTTGACAGGCTCCGGCAAGATCTATACCTATGCTTAAAGATCGATGAAGTAAATAACCTGGGAGCTGCACGTATCCGTATCCGCTCTCTCCTTGCTGCGATCCGCGTCAGAGAGAAGAACCCGAAGGAACGCACGATCCGTCCTGCTAACTACAACCGCACCGTATTTACCGAGGAGATGCGTAAAAACTACACGATCATCTGCCCACAGATGTCTAAGATCCACTTTGACATCATTGAACCGGCATTCCGCTCCTCCGGTTACAATCTGGTGGTTTTAGAGAACGATAACCGTGATGCGATCAACACCGGACTTCGTTTTGTAAACAACGATGCCTGCTATCCGTCCCTGATGGTAGTCGGACAGATCATGGATGCCGTACTTTCCGGCAAATATGATATGACAAAGACGGCTGTTCTGATGTCGCAGACCGGTGGCGGATGTCGTGCATCGAACTATATGGGCTTTATCCGACGTGCACTTGCAAAAAGCAGGATATCCGGATGTTCCGGTCATTTCGATCAACCTTGCATCGTTAGAGAAGAATCCGGGCTTTAAGTTTACGCCTGCTTTAGTGCAAAAAGGTATGTACGGACTTGTTTTCGGCGACATTTTCTTACGCTGTCTTTACCATGTCCGCCTATACGAGGCAGAGCCGGGTTCAGCCAATGCACTGCATGAAAAATGGAAAGAAAAATGTATTGCTTTCCTTTCACAGGATAAACTCCTTTCCCACCGCACCTATAAAAAGATGTGCCGTGAGATGATCCGTGACTTTGACAAACTTCCGATCCTCGATATCCAAAAACCAAGAGTCGGTATCGTCGGCGAGATCTTAGTCAAATTTGCACCTGCCGCAAATAACCATTTAGTAGAATTATTAGAATCAGAGGGAGCCGAAGCGGTCGTTCCTGACTTATTAGACTTCTTCCTCTACTGCTTCTATAATGCGAACTTTAAGGCAGAAAAAAAATTAGGTATGAGCAAGTCCTCTGCAAGAAAATGCAACCTTGGCATCAAAGCGTTAGAATGGCTTCGCTCTGCTGCAAGGGATGAATTTGAAAAAGAGCAGCCGTTTCACACCGCCTGCCCGCATTGAAGAACTTGCCCGCTATGCCCGTCCGATCGTTTCCGAAGGAAACCAGACCGGAGAAGGCTGGTTCTTAACCGGAGAAATGTTAGAACTGATCCACACCGGAACTCCGAATATTGTCTGCACACAGCCATTTGCCTGTCTGCCAAACCATATTGTCGGAAAAGGTGTTATCAAAGAGACTGCGCCACCAGCATCCGGAAGCAAATATCGTTGCGATCGACTATGATCCGGGTGCATCCGAGGTAAACCAGCTCAACCGTATTAAACTGATGCTGTCTACCGCACAGAAAAATCTTAAGAATGCTTAAAACGAGGAACTGCCATGGATTTTCAGGAACTTTTAAATGATTATATTGAATTATTTTCCTGCACGGCAAAAGAACTTGCCGATGCTTCCGGCTTAACAGCTGTGGATATCAGCCGTTACCGTACCGGAAAGCGTACTCCTGACCTTTCCAGTCCCCAACTGAAAAAACTGGCTTTCGGACTTGCGAAACTTGCACAGGAGCATGGAAAAGAATCCATTACAGAAGGAGAAATTTATAACGCTCTGACCAATGCACTCGGAAAGGAATCCCTTTCCTATGCCATTACCATTGAGCGTTTCAATCAGATCATCTCTCTTTTGGATATCAATATTTCACAGATGGCGCGTGTTTTGAATTACGATGCTTCTTATATCTCCCGTATCCGTTCAAAACAACGCCGTCCGTCTGATACGCACTCTTTTTTCCACAGTGTTTCTGTATTCATTGTGCGCAGTTATTCAGACACTGCTTCAAAAGAGTTGATCGCTAACGTTTTAGACTGTGACATTCAACATCTTGAGGACAATTCCTCTTACCTTTATTTATTAGAGAGCTGGTTCTTTTCCGATTCTGAGGATATGGAGCTTTCCGGTTCTTCTGCAAATGATTTTTTGAGAAAATTAGACGAGTTCAATTTAGATGAATATATCCGAAGTATCCATTTTAACGATATCAAGGTTCCATCCGTACCGTTTCAGTTTGCCACCTCAAAAAATTATTTTGGACTGGAGGCTATGAAAAACGGAGAACTGGACTTCTTGAAATCCACGGTTTTTATCTAAGTCTACAGAATCCGTCTATATGTGCAGCGATATGCCAATGGAGGATATGGCACAGGATTTAGAGTTTGGAAAAAAATGGATGTTCGGGCTTGCTGTCATGCTGAAAAAAGGACTGCACTTAAATATCATCCACAACATAGACCGTCCTTTTGAGGAAATGATGTTAGGTCTCGAAAGCTGGATCCCGCTCTATATGACCGGACAGATCTCTCCTTATTATCTGAAAAGTCCGCAGAATGACGTTTACTGTCATTTCCACTATGTATCCGGCGAAGCTGCCCTGTTTGGAGAATGTATCGCCGGATACCATGATAAGGGACGTTATTACCTGACCCAGACACAAGGACGAAGTCGCTCATTATAAGACGATCACCAAATGTCTGTTCCAGAAAGCAATTCCTCTGATGGACATTTACTGCAAAGAGAGAAAGTCAGAATATGAGAAGTTTCTTTTTGAGAATGCAAAACTTCCGGGCAAAAGACATCATATCCTCTCTTCCCTTCCTCTGTGTACCATGTCCGAGGAACTTTTGAAAGAAATCCTGCAACAAAACAAGATTTTGACAGAAGATGCTGCAAATATTTTCCATTTTGTGACGATGCAAAAAGAGATTTATGAGCAGATGCTCTATTCCGGCCCTTTACAGGATGATGTTCCGGAACTGACAAGGGAGGAATTTGAACAGTATCCGATGGTGCTCTCTCTTTCCGGTCTCTTCTTTGAATCCGATATTTTTTATACCTATGAACAGTATCTGCAGCATTTATCGCAGACAAAAGACTATGCAAAAGGACAGGAAAATTATAGCGTAACGGTCACACATCAGCTTCCGTTCCGCAATATCCAGATCATCATCCTAGAGGGTAAATGGGTCATGGTTTCTAAGAATAAGTTCCCTGCGATCCATTTTGTCATCCATCATCCGAAGATGTGTCATGCTTTAGAAAATATGATCGTACCGGTAATGGAAGAGGAGTAAAACCACAATGGCTTTACTCCTCTACTGTTATCACATCTTTTAATACATAGTGAAATGTCGGTGCGGAACTGTTCTCGTTCTCGATATAGCCTTTCTTCAAATTACAGGTGTCCTTTGGATCTTCCGGATCCACTCCGATGTAATCCCCCTGGAATACCTGAATTTTTCCTTTTTTGAATCCGTTTATGACTTCCTGCATTTTTGCTTTGGTTCCCTTTGCCGCCACTAACTCATTCAACTCTAACATCTCGACCCAGCCTTCTTCAAAGCCCGCGCCCATGTCATTGCCGACTACATTTCCTTTGACATTTTCTTCGATTTTTTTATCTTTTAATACTGATTCTACGGCTCCTGTCACATATGGTTCCCAATTGATCTTACATCCGGTCAGATAGGTGGTCGGCGCTACATTTGCCATACTCTCATTGTAGCTGACAATGTAAACCGGTGTGTCGGAATCCGTTGCCTCACAGGCAGTTGCCGGTCCGGTGGTATCGGAGTGCTGTGAGATGATGACACAGCCTTCGTCTATAAATTCTTTCGCATATTTTTTCTCTGTCAGATAGTCATTCCAGTTGTTCGTATAGCGTACGGACATTACCGCATCCGGTACGACCGAGCGCACCCCTAACAAAAATGCCGTATAACCGGAAATGACTTCCGCATAGGGATAGGCTGCAACATAGCCGATCTTTGCCTGCTCTTTTTGTGATCGTACCATTGTCAATCAGTTCCTGCAGTTTCATTCCCGCCGCAACACCTGCGGTATATCTGCCCTGATAAATCGCTCCCATAAAGGTATGATAATTTTCCAGACGCGGTTCTTCGTTCGCGTTAGAACAGGTTGCCATACAAAACTCGATATCCGGATATTTTTCTGCTAACTTTTTCATGGTTACTCCGTAATTATAACTTGTAGCAAAAATCAGTTCGCAGCCGGAGTCTATCAGTCTCTCTAAATACTCCTCCTCGGTTCCTTCTGCAACATTGCACATGGCAATGGTCTTGACCTGTTTTCCGTATTTGTCTGCTATCGCATTCTGCACCTCTATGAAATTATTCGTATAAGAAGTGCTGGCATCCCCGACATAGATAAATCCGACTTTGAGGGTCTTGCTCTCACTCTTATGAAAGGAAAGAACCGCTGCTAACACCACTGCAATGACAACAGCACAGGTAAAAAAGGTCACTGTATATGTCTTTTTCATACTATTCTTCCTCCTCTTTCACATTTGCATTGTCATACAGGCGCTGCATATTGATCTGCCCGGTTTCAATCAGATGGAGCATGATATCGGTAAGCTGTGGATCGAACTGTGTTCCCCTGCCTTTTTCAGCTCTCCCTAGCACAAAATCCATATCCAGCTTCTTTCGATAGACTCTGTTTGCAGTCATTGCGTCAAATGCATCTGCAATTCCAATAATTCTGGCATTTAATGGAATTTCTTCTCCCTTTAAGCCATGCACATAGCCTTTTCCGTCATACCGCTCATGATGGTACAACGCTCCCTCTTCGATATTGTCTATCAACGTAAAACTCTTTAAAAATTTCTCCACCTTTGACAACGTGGGATTTCATCTCCTTATACTCTTCGTCTGTCAGCCGCTCCGGCTTATTTAAGATCCGGTCCGGGATTCCTATTTTTCCAATATCATGAAGCAGTGCCGCACGTTTCAGTTCGCTACATTTTTGTTCATCAAAACCTAATTCTTTTCCGATCAGAACGGAATACTCCGCTACCCTCGCAGAATGCTAGATGGAGTTGACATCCTTTGCATCCATGGTACGAGCGATGGTCAGAACTGTTTCATTTCCCATCTCTAACTGTTTTTTCACCAGTTCTAATTCCCGCTTCTGTATGTTCAGCGTTCTCTGTACCTGCGTATGGAATACCAGCCAGGTCAGATAAGTGACTGCGATTGCAAAAACTGCTACCATATACAGCATAAACCACCAATTATCGTATATCTCTGCTTTTTTGATGATCTGATAAGTACTTTCTACCTGTACGCTCTGATCTTTGCTGTCTAACACGGCTAAATGGAAGGTATAACTGCCTACCGGAAGATTCGTATAGATCACACTGGACAGTTCGCCCTGCTGCATGACTTTTGGTGCTTTATCATAGCCTTCTAAATATACACTGACATACGGCTTATATACGGAATAGTTGATGATCTCCGGAAAAATCTCAATGGTCTCTGCTCCACGCTCTACATAGAGTGGTTCACCTCTTTTTACCGAATGGCGGGCACCGTCGATCTCTACGGATTTCATCTGCATACGGTAAGAACGTGTTGACGCATTATAGTGGTTCAGGTTCATGCAGGTCACTCCGTTGTCTGTGGAAAAATAGAGATTTTCGTCCTGATCCACATAATTCCATGCATTCGGTGTCAATGCATTTTCAAGTCCCGATTTACTGTTTAAAAGCTGATACTCTACTTCTTTTCCATCTAACAGGTCTTTTTATCAACCACATAGATTCCGGCAGAACCCGGTACGAACAACATTCCGTTTTTATTTTCTACCAGATCATAGTTATTAAAATATGGAAAATTATCTAATATCCTGATAGACCGGTCGGATTCCATATAACAGATACTGTTACTGGTTACGATAAAGACGCCTCCTCCATCTTCATCGGCAACCATACGAAGGATGACCTCCGAACTTAATCCTTCTGCCTTTCCATATTTTGCTGACACTTTACCGTCTTTGATGACTTAAATCCCATTTCCATCCGTACCCGCTAAAATCGTTCCGTCCTTAAGTTCTAAGGTACAGAGCATCTTCGGATTTAATAATCCATCTTTTTCCCCGATATTTTGCAGAACTTTTCCGCCTTTGATATAAGTAAGTCCGGCATCCCCTGCCGCTAAAATATCCCCATTCTTTAATTCGATAGTTGTACGGATCTTGTCGCTGCTCACACCATTTTCCGAATTATAGATCGTATATTGACCGTTTTTTTCAATCTCGATAGCACCTTTTCCGGTTGTACACGCCCAAAGATTTCCCTTACGGTCAACCATAAAGCTTCGTATTCTGGCATCGCTTAATAGTTCTGTCCATTCATTCGTAATGCCTGCTCCGGTTTTGGTATCGACAATTTTCAGTCCTTTGTCCGTTCCGATGTAAAGCTCTCCCTGCCATTCGGTCACTGCATTTACGATTTTTTTTCATCCGCTGCTGCTTCATAATGGATATCCTGAAATATGGATTTACTCATCCGCATGACTCCTAAACGCGAGGAAGTAAACCAGAGGTTATCCTGATAATCCACTAACATATGGTCAATGGAACTGTTAAATTGTTTCATTTCCACTGCCTGAAACTCTTTCTTTTTTTCTATATACCCTACTCCGTTATCGGCGCAGACAAATATAGTATCTTCGTATGGATACAGGGAATTGATATTTGAAAGTTCTCCGCAGGTAATACTTTTTTGATATTCTAATGTTTCTCCCTGCACGGAATACACATCAATCTGATTTTTTGAAGTTCCGACATACAGCAGTTCATCCTGAAAAAGACAACAGACATATGCCGACTCATCCAACGGCTGATAGGATGCTGTTACTTTTCCACCCTGTATCAAAAACAGCTTTCCCTCATCTGCTACTACGGCTACATTGCCGTTCTTATCTGCGTCTATGCTCTCTGCATAGGTTACTTCTGAAATGGTACGTTTTACGGAAAGTCCGCCTGAAAGTGTTACGACAGACAGCTCACTCGACGTGCCCACATAATACTCGCCATCGGAACTCTGTGTGATACAGCGTACCGAATCGGAGGACAACCCTTCTTTTTTCTGATACTACATTTGCGATGCTCTCGTTTGATAAAAAATTGACACTCCGCTGTCATTTGTTCCGATCCAGAGTCTTCCTGCCTCATCCGTATAAAGGCAGTTGACTGTCTTTACGGATTCATATTCATCCACCCACCGGAATTCCGAACCGTTATAGCGGTACAGTCCGCCATAGGTTCCAATCCAGAGCACTCCGTCATTCGTCTGCACGATATCATTTTTGCACAGCCGCCCGGAATCCCGTTCTCTCTTCCATAGATTGTCTGAAGATATGTATTATAATTGTTCTCTTCCTGTACCTCTTTTTTTTTCTCCTTTGCATGCACCGAAACTGCTGCCCCCATTCCCTGAAACAGCGAAGCTCCAAGGGTCAGACACAACAGGATTCCGATCACTGCATTTTTTTTGCACTTTTTTCTGCTCTTATAAAAACGTATCAGCAAGAACAGTAGTACGATCGTAATGACTTTATCTAAAAAATCCAGATAGAATTCTCCGGCGCAGTGACTGATGATCGGATTAAATCCCATTCTTCTTTCTAACGCATTGATGACACCGTCACCCCACTTATTATTGGTGTAACCATCGAAATACATATAATTAAACGGAACTGATAAAACTACTGACAGAATTGTTGTTAGAAAGCTGATCGACAGCGTACCAAACAGATTTTTCAGATATCCCTTTCTTGCACATATTCCGACCGTCACTGCAAGGATAGCACTGACTACAGCATAAAACATGTACGTCCAGGAATATAGGATCCCATAGATGATATTGACCGTCATACCGACCATTGCCCCACATAACGGTCCTAATACATAGGCAGCCACCACCGTTCCAAACGAATCTAAAAAAACAACGGCAACTGCAAATTTTGTGCAAAAAATCTTACCTGCATAGTTGATCAATACGCAGATCCCTACAAACAGGCTTATCTTATACCATTTTTTTTCACTCATTTTTCTCTCCATTACTTAAACATTCTTTTTTTTTTTTTTGATTCCCTGCTAACTATTGTAAATGAAATGAGCTGCAATTACAATTATGAATATCTTTTTTTGCACTTTTTATAGGATTATGTTGTTAAAGGCGGCTCACAACTTAGTGCTGACAAATTGCACAAAACCGGGACTGCTTTTTCTATATGCTCTTTGTCTAAATAGAGTGCAAAATATTTCTGCCCTTCAAACCATAGTCCGGTCAGACCGATCTCATCTGCCGCTAATAAAATATTTCCGATCGGCGACCGGTAATGACTCGTGTACTGCATCTTATCCCTCCTTAACGCTTGGCTTATTCCGTATTTATGAAGTCTGGCAGACCGGAAATTTTTACTTATTGGTAGAAAATGGCTTTTTCTTTTGATTGCAATTATAACCCTCTGATAATGTTTAAATAATCCTGTCTCTGGTCTACAACGGCATAAACAATAACTTCTTTCTTTTGCTCATCCACTTTATAAAATACTATATTTTTCTCAAGTATCAGTACTTTATATCCCTGCCTTTTTAACACTAAATAACGAGGTTCTATCTCCTTTAAACGGATTATCCCCTAAATCCAAAATACTTTGTTCCAATTTTTTTTTAACTTTTCTAATGCAACTGCATTGCCAAAATTTTCAGCTATATATAAAATAATTTTTTTTCTGATCTGGACATCTGCTGTTTCAGTGCGAATAACTTTATATTTCAAAAAAACTAGCCCTCCTGCAACAGTTGTCTTAAATCGTCAAATGTTTCGTTGATTGGTGCAACTCTACCATTCTTTACATCATTCTCTGCTTCCGCTAAAATTTCTAATAACTCAATTCGGGACTTCATGTGTTTATATTCCTCATATGAAAGAGATACTGTATCTCCGCGTCCATTTACGGTTATAATAACTGCTTCTTTCCCTTCCCGGCATTGCTTGGAAATCTCACTATAATGATTTCGTAAATCCGCTGATGGTCTTATTGTTTCCTGTAATGTATACATAGAAAATCACCCCTCTTTCTATTATAGTCATATTATATCTTAATTTGCCTACAGCATCAAGTTTCTTTCTATTTATTCTTCAAATCTTTAATTGGAATTATTTGTGGCATCGTATAAACTTCCTTATCTATGGTGTAATTCTACCATAATTATGTCCTTTTTATTCTCTTTTTATTTATAAATAAATACATAAAAAAACGACCCCTGACCTATGTCAAAGACCGTTTTTTTTATATCTTCTATTCCTCGCCCATCTTCGCTAGCTTCTTCGCCTGGTCGGCTGCAATACATGCATCAATGATTTCCTGGATATCCCCGTTCATAATCTTGTCAAGTTTGTACAAGGTCAGGTTGATACGGTGGTCGGTCACACGACCCTGTGGGAAATTGTAGGTTCTGATCTTCTCGGAACGATCCCCTGTTCCGATCTGGCTTCTTCTGGCTTCTGCCTCTGCATCGTGAGCCTTCTGGCACTCCATATCGTAAAGTTTTGCACGCAAAAGGGCAAATGCCTTCGCCTTATTCTGGATCTGGGATTTTTCCGTCTGGCTGTAAATAACAATACCGGTCGGATAATGGGTCAGACGTACCGCAGAGTCAGTCGTGTTGACACACTGTCCACCGTTACCGGACGCACGCATAACATCAATACGGACATCTTTTTCATCAATCTCTACATCCACTTCCTCTGCCTCCGGCATAACTGCTACTGTGATTGTTGATGTGTGGATACGTCCGCCGGACTCTGTCTCCGGCACACGCTGCACGCGGTGTACTCCGGATTCGTATTTCATCTTAGAATAAGCACCCTGTCCTGTAATCATAAAGTTTACAGATTTCATACCACCGATTCCGATTTCTTCCATTTCTAAGGTCTCAACCTTCCAACGCTGACTCTCAGCATAGTGTACATACATACGGTAAATCTCTGCTGCAAAAAGTGCTGCCTCATCACCACCTGCACCGGCACGGATCTCTACGATAACGTTCTTATCATCATTCGGGTCTTTTGGAAGCAGTAAGACTTTTAACTCCTGCTCTAACTCTCTTCAATCCTTGCCTTGGACTCGTTCAATTCCTCTTTGGCAAGCTCACGCATTTCCTCGTCGCTTTCCTCATCAAGCATAGCAAGGGAATCCTCTACATTCTGTTTGCACTGCTTGTATTCCTTATATGCCTCAACGATTGGTGTCAGGTCGCTCTGTTCCTTCATCAGTCTTTTAAAACGTTCCGGGTCGTTCGCAACGTCCGGCTCACTGAGCTGATTCATCATTTCTTCATATCGCATCAAAGTATCATCTAATCTGTCAAACATATCTCTACCTCATTTCTCTGCTTTCCTTCTGTGTCATATCCGATATCACCCTAATTCCGCTACAAGTGGCCACGGACCACCCGGTCTAATCCTGCTAAATCCTGCACCACCGTGATATCTTTAAATCCAAAATGCTTCATCATCTCCGTTACGGCAGAAGCCTGCTCACACCCGATCTCTAAACACAGGATGCCATCCTCGTTTAAGTATTCCACACTTCCTGCAATGATCTTCCGGTAAAAATACAGTCCGTCCTCTAAACCGTCTAATGCCTGATGAGGTTCAAAATCCCGCACCTCCGGCATCAGATTCGGAATCTCTGCCGATGGGATATAAGGCGGATTCGAAACGATCACATCGAACTTTCCGCTGAATGCCTCATAGAGATTACTGCGTTCAAAAATAACTGCCGTCTGGTTCAGCTTTGCATTTTCTTTTGCGGCATTGATCGCCTGACGGGAAATATCTCCACCATACGCCTCTATATTCGGCAGATTCCGTACCATACTGATAATGATACAGCCTGAACCTGTGCATAAATCCAGCACACGGGCATCCGGCTTGCAGATCTTTAAGATTTCTTCCACTAAAATCTCCGTATCCTGTCTTGGGATCAGAACACTTGGATTGACCTTAAAAGTCAGTCCCATAAATTCCTGTTCCCCGATAATATATTGTAACGGCACACGCTCTGCCCGCTTTCCAATCGCAAGTTCGTATTCCTGCTGTTCTTCTTCTTTTTTAATTCATCTGTATCGTTTAAATAAAAATACTGTCTTGTGATATGACAGACATGCTCAAGCAGATACCACGCATCCAGTCTTGCCGTTTCAATTCCGGCTTTCTCAAGCGCTGCCGTGCCCTCTGCTAATGCCTCACGATATCTCATAAGACCTCTCCTTTTTCTCTCAGTCCGCTTCTGCTGCTCCTTCGCCGCGTACTTTTTCTACATATGGTTTCCAGTCAAACACTGCCTCTACCGAAGCAATGGCAACCTCGATCATATCCTCATCCGGCTCTTTTGTCGTAAACTTCTGAAACCAGAGTCCCGGCTTGCTGAGCAGATTCACAAAAAGCATTCTCACTCCGTCCTGCAAGACGTAGAAATTCATATGCAACTCCTGCGATCACCGGCACTAAGAGAATCCTGAGTGAAAATCTCCAGATTGCCGAGTCCGTGCGGATACATGCAAAAAACAAAATGCTGATAAATACTACCAGAAACAAAAAAACTGGTCCCGCATCTTTTATGAAACCTTGAACTCTTCTTCACATTCTCGACATTCAGATCCAGTCCATGCTCCACACAGTTGATGCACTTATGCTCTGCTCCATGGTACATATATACACGCTTAATATCTTCCATGCAGGTAATTGCAACAATATATATGAAAAAAAAATAACCACGCGGATGACACCTTCGATCAACGCAAGTAACGTCGGCGAAGCAATCCATTTTTTAAAAAAGAGTGATAGTCCATATGGAAGAAGCATAAAAATCACAAGTGCCAGAATCACAGACAAAAAGACTGTAAATCCCATTGCCACACTTTCCTTCTTTTCCTTTGCCTTCTGCTCCTCTTCGCTCAGCTCCTTTGCCTCTTCATCAAAAAAAGAGGCGGAATACATCAATGTCCGCATGCCCAGTACCAGCGAATCGATAAAATTGATGACACCACGCAAGATCGGTATCTTTTTGATCTTCTGATTTTTGACAATGCCGGGATACTCCCGCGCATCTACCACAATTTCTTTGTCAGGCTTTCTGACTGCCACCGCATAATGAATACCGTTTTTTCATCATTACACCTTCCATGACCGCCTGACCGCCAATTCCGGAATAGCCCATTGTCTCCTCTTTCTTAAAAAAAGGTTGAGATAAACACCTCAACCTTTCCAAACAACCTATGTCTATTTGTTATCCATGCCGTATTTCTTATTGAACTTATCAATACGTCCGCGAGCCTGAGCTGCTTTCTGCTGGCCTGTGTAGAACGGATGGCACTTGGAGCAGATCTCAACGTGGATATCTTCCTTTGTTGAACCTGTAACAAATGTGTTTCCACAGTTACATGTAACAGTTGCCTGATAATAATCTGGATGGATTCCTTCTCTCATGTCTTTCACCTCATCAATCATTTTATATCATTTATTTTACTTTATTCTGTTTTATAGTTTACAAACTATACATCCCGATAAACAGCTTATTAATTGTACCATAAGCATATATCGTTATGCAAGTCCTGTTCCAAAAATTCTTACGGTTTCCTGCACTTTTTTTCTGTGTTTTTTACAGGATCCGGTTCTTTTTCACCATATGGATAAATTCCTGGTTGTCTCTTGTTCTCGCAAACATATTCAGGATATTTTCCACTGCCTCATCCGTACGCATACCGTTAATTGCTTTTCGCATGATGCCAACTGCTTCTAATTCTTCTTTATCTAACAGCAGATCTTCTCTTCTTGTTCCTGATTTTACAATATCAATTGCCGGGAATACACGTTTTTCTGACAGTTTACGGTCTAAGACAAGTTCCATATTACCGGTACCTTTGAATTCCTCGTAAATAACGTCATCCATCTTGCTGCCCGTATCTACCAGTGCCGTTGCTAAAATTGTCAGGCTTCCGCCCTCTCTCATATTTCGCGCCGCACCAAAGAAACGTTTTGGCATATGCAGTGCTGCCGGATCAAGTCCACCGGATAATGTTCTTCCGCTTGGTGGTACGACCAAGTTATAGGCTCTTGCTAATCTTGTAATGGAATCTAATAAGATCGTAACATCCTGATGATGCTCTACCAGTCTTTTGGCACGCTCTACTACCATCTCCGATACTCTCTTATGATGTTCTGGAAGCTCATCAAAGGTAGAGTAGATAACTTCCACATTTTCCCCCGGATTGCCTCCTTGATATCGGTAACCTCCTCCGGACGTTCATCAATCAATAAAATGATCACATGCATATTCGGATTGCTGTGGACAATGGATTTTGCAACCGCTTTTAACAGCGTTGTCTTACCTGCTTTTGGCGGAGACACGATCATACCTCTTTGTCCTTTACCGATCGGGGATACCAGATCGACAATACGCATTGCCATATTGACACCTCTGCCGTACTCTAAACGGATCCTTTCATTTGGAAAGATCGGTGTCAGATTTTCAAAACCGGTTCTCTTCTGTGCTTCGGACGGATGATACCCATTGACGGAACGCACATATAGTAAGGCATAAAATTTTTTCTCCCTGCGTCTTAATTCTTGTATTGCCACAGACGATATCTCCGGTCTTTAAATTAAATCTGCGGATCTGCGTTGGAGAAACATAGACATCCCCATCTCCCGGCAGATAATTCTCACAACGGATAAATCCATATCCATCCGGCATAACCTCTAAGATTCCCTCGGTGGTAATCCCACTGTCTAAGGACATATCCACTTCGTTCTGCAAATTGTGATCACGTCCGTCATTTTTGCGGTTCTCATGATACTGTCCATTCTGCTGACGTGGATATCTATGCTGTCTGGTCTCATTTTTTTTTCTTCTGTAGTTTCTTTCTTTTTTTTTCATATATATTTTTTGCATCTTCGGATGCCGGCTGAGCCTTTTCATCTTCTGCTACCATGGCCTCGATCAACTCTGCTTTTTTCATTGTCGATACTTTAGCAATACCTCTGGACTTCGCTAAATCACGCAATACAGCCACTGACAGACTCTCATTTTTTCTCTCATGCTTTTTCTCCTTAATCTATAGGGATCAATGCCGAAATGGCACAATGATTTGTGATAACGCCATTATACACTAATTTTTCCAAAAGTAAAACCCCCTGTTGCACTCACCTTGAAAATCTTACCCAATAATGCTATGATAACATCATCATGCAAAAATTTTGGAATGAAAAACGTTATTATTCTTTTGATTATTATTTAAAAAAATACTTTTGGTGAAAAAATCTACCGGATTTCCTTAAACGGCGGCATGACCTGTCCTAACCGTGATGGCAATCTGGACACACGCGGTTGTATTTTTCTGCTCTGCCGGCGGCTCTGGGGACTTTGCTGCTCCGGTCAGTCTTTCCATTACGGAACAGATCGCATATGGCAGACAGCAGCTTTTGGGAAAATTTCCGTGTAAACGTTTCATTGCCTATTTTCAGGCATATACCAACACCTATGCACCGGTCTCTTATTTAAGAAAAATCTTTACGGAGGCTTTGATGCATCCTGACATTGTGGCACTTTCGATCGCCACAAGACCGGATTGTCTGAATGACGATGTATTAGAACTTTTAGATGAACTGAATCAGATAAAACCCGTCTGGATCGAACTCGGTTTGCAGACAATCCATCCTAAGACCGCAGCATTTATCCGGCGTGGTTATGATTATAAATGTTTTACTGACGCTGTGGAAAAACTGCATCAGCTTCACATCCCCGTCATTACCCACCTGATCTTAGGGCATCCGGGTGAGGACCGGACTATGATCTTAGAATCCGTAAAATCGATCTCCGGACTTCCTGTGTCCGGTGTAAAATTACAACTTTTTGCACGTTTTAAAAGGGACAGATTTAGCAGACTATTATCAACATACCGGTTTTCCTGTTTTTTCTATGGAAGAATATGTGGAACTTGTGATCGACTGCTTAGAATACCTTTCGCAGGATATTGTAATACACCGGCTGACCGGTGACGGGCCAAAAGATTTACTGATCGCTCCGCTATGGAGTACGAAAAAAGATGCGTTTTAAATACCATTCACCGCCGTCTGAAAGAACGCGATACCTTTCAGGGACGACTGGCTGAAAACAGATAAAAAATTATATAAATAAGGATAGAGATAAGATATGGCTGAACCAATTACGATTTACAAATTAATTATTTTATATATGCTCTCCCAGGTAGACTTCCCACTTGGGAACACTAAGATTTCCAATTTCTTTTTTAGATAAGGAATACACCACCTACTTTACGATACAGCAGGTATTAAACGACTTGTTAGATTCGGAGCTGATCGTTGCCGAATCCACACAATAACACCAATTACCGGATCACTGCATCCGGACGTGAAACCTTGGATTTCTTTGAGGATAAAATTTCAGAAGCGATCCGTCAGGATATCTGCGAGTATTTTTCCCCCAGAATCAGATTGAGATGAAAAAAAAGAAGCCGACATCAGTGCCGATTACTACCGCACTCCGCAACATAACTATGCGGTACATTGCCAGCTCAGACAAAAAAAATATTCCGGTCATTGATCTGACTTTAACAGTTAAAAATACCGAAATGGCAGAAGCCGTCTGCAAAAACTGGCAGGAACAGTCCCCGGAGGTCTATGCCTGCCTGATGGATATGTTAGTAAAATAATTTACTTTTTTCTTTTCTTTCTTCTTTTTCTTTTGAACTGAATACCCGAAACTTCCCACCTTTTTTCCCAGTAAAAAATATTCTCCGTGGGAATAGGTGACCAGTCCTGTATCATTCAAACAGAACTTTCCTTTTTCATTCAGATAATCCTCATCTATGTGAACTGCCTCTACGGTGGCAAGGAACATATGATGAGAACCTAATTCTTTGCACTCTGTCACCTTACATTCGATATTGACCGGACTGTTTAAGATCATTGGTGCATGAATTTTTTCTGCCTCCGCTTTTTCTAAACGCATTTCCTTAAATTTATCTACATCTCTTCCGGAACGGACACCGCAATAATCAGCAGCCTTTACTAACTGCTCCGTTACCAGATTAATGACAAATTCTCCGCTTTCCTTTATCATTCGGTAGGAATGACGCTCCGGACGCACAGAAATGGACACCATCGGCGGATTGGTGCAGACCGTTCCTGCCCATGCCACGGTGATGATATTGTCCTGTCCGTCCCTGTCACGCACACTGACCATGACTACCGGAAGGGGATAGAGCATATTTCCCGGTTTCCAGACCTGTTTTCCCATCTTAACTCTCCTTGCCTTAAATACTTTCGTATATCATTCCGCTTACTGATCTTCCTGCTGCATTGCCGTAATCAGACTTGGGATCAACTGTTTCTTTCTTGAAACTACTCCCGGTAACATCAGACTGTAATCATCTGCCGACAGATGATAAGCACTGGTCGCTAATTCCACTGCATCCTTGCCACAGCACAACAGTTCCGTCGATTCATTCAGAATATCTGTCAGCATGACGAAAACCATATCCACTTTTTTATCGGACATCACCTGACTCATATAATCATGGATCTTTTCTTTGATGCCACTCAGTTCCTCTCTGCTGACTGCACTGATCTGCGCTACACCAAATGCAGTATCGCCTGCATGGAAGGTCTTAAAGTCCTGATAAAAGATCTCATCCACTGTCTTAGATGCAAAGTCGCAACCTGCACGGAACATCCTGTCTGCTAGATCCACAATATCTACTTTTTGCAATAGCGGCTAAAGCTCTCGCCGCCTCATGGTCTGCCTTGGTACAGGTTGGGGAACGGAACATCAGGGTATCGGAAAGAATTGCGGATAATAAAAAGTCCTGCGATTTTTTCTTCGATTTCAATTCCTGACTCACAATACATCTGATAGACGATCGTGGATGTACAGCCTAACGGCTGATTCCGGAAAAATACCGGAGACATGGTTTCAAGACTTCCTAATCTGTGATGGTCAATAATCTCTAAGATTTCAGCCCCTTCGATTCCGTCAATTGCCTGTGACTTCTCATTGTGATCCACTAAGATCAGTTTTTTCTTGTGCATATTCAAAAGGTTACGTCGCGAAACCATTCCCAAATATCTTCTCTGGTCATCTAATACCGGAAAATCACGATGTCGTTTTTTCGACATCACTTCGCGCACTTCATCGACATAATCGTCAATATCAAATGTAACAAAGTTTTCTTTTTTCATAAAATATTTAATTGGCATACTCTGATTGATCAGACGTGCTGCCGTAAAGGTATCGTATGGCGTGATAATCACGACACAATCTCTCCGGTTTGCCATCTCAAGTACCTGTGCGGATACCTGTGTGCCACCGGTCACCACCATACAGCTTGCATTTTCCTCTAACGCACAGATATGGGTTTCATCCCGGTCACCTACAATGACAAGATCATCACTTTCGATGCACTCTTCTATCACATCCCGGCTTCCGGTTGCTACCACCACTTTTCCACGCAAAAAATAGGCATGCTCATTTCCGGCTAAAAGCGTGCCATTCAAAGTCTCTCTACGATATTTTTATACTGGGTTCTTGCACGGGATAAGATATGGTTGTCATAGACATCCATATAGGACTCTGCAATATCACCGGTAATGATCAGACCCTCTAATTTGTCTGAAGCACTGGTAACGGCAAGCGTCATTACATTTTCTGTCTTCATCAGTTCCCATGCTTTTTTAAGGAAATATGTCCGCTGACACCGGCAGTTCTGCGAAATGCAATATCCTTTACCTGTGCACCCGCATCTTCTGCGTACTCCGGCGGCTCTACGCCAAAATGCTGCAGCACATACTTCGTCTCCTCATTGATACTCCCTGCTCTTTTTGGGAATGTAATGAAAACCGTCCTGAAGACGGTTTTTCAAATTCGAATAACAGATTGCCGCACAAATTGAATCCGTATCCGGATTCTTATGTCCGATAACCCATACATTATTTTCCTGTTGATAATCCAATTCTAACCTCACCTGATCTCTCTTCTAAAAACTAAAAAGAAAATACTCCTGCAAAATACAGAATCACTCCTGCAAGTGCTGCAAGATTACATACTAAAAGTCCAATCGTCCATCCGAAGAAATGCTTGATGGATTTCATGCTCTCATCTGCTAAATCTACTTTTTCCATCTTCCCCGCAAATTCCTGCATGAAGCCCTGTATATTGCGGTAACATTTTACATTTTCCGTATGTATCTTCTCAGAAATCTCCTGCTGTGCTCCGGTCAGCTCTTTTGTCATCTGACCAAAGTCCTGAGACATCCCATCCAATGCATTCTTGATGTCCTCTGTATTGTCATTTTGCTGAACTTCGATTTTTTTTTTTGATCAGTTTATCAACCTGTTCTTCTACGTTACCAACTAAAGAATCGGCTTCTCTCTGGCGCTCATCCAACTCCATCTGAAGCTTTGTTGCCTTACTCTCACGTTCATCTACTAACAACTGTAACTCTCTGACTTTGGTTTCTTTTGTATTAATCAAATCCTGCAACTGCTGTGCCTTATCTCTAAATTCATCAATCTGTTTTAACAAAAAATCGTCCATGTTCTTCTCCTTACTCTCGTTCCGTATCTCTCTCTTACGGCTTATCTGCTGTTTTTTTTGTCTAAAAAGCCGCATCACAGACTCCTCCCGAATTTACATTCTGCGACTATTTTATCATTTAATAGAGAGGTTGTCTACTCACAAAGATGCACAAGATTTGACGAATTTCGACTTAACCCTTTCATTCATCCGCATATTTCTGCCAGACTTCTCCCATCGGTACTTCTCCATTCCACGGCTTTTTAGCACTGATATAATGGATGATACGGAAATCCTCCCTGCGTAAATCCAGATACAGCTCACGGAATTCCTTCCGGTCACATTCTAAATAAAATGCGATATTATTCATATAATTCCACTTGCAGTCCACCTGTTTGATGTTTCCTTCTAACAGAATATTTAATACATCCTGATCGTTATAGAAAAAATTCCTGCTGTGCAATGTCTCTACAACGTCCCGAAAAGAAAACTTTCTGTCTGCATTTTTCTAGATCAAACAACAATACACCCGCATTGACGTAGCTGCCCGGATCCTTCATCCCCAACACATCCGTACAATAATTCAGGACATTATATGGTTTATTATCTAAAAAAATCGCTCTTTTGGTATAGGCAAGCCAGCGGAATCCCACATCTTCCACGCCTGCTGCAGATTTCCCTTCCAAATCCACATCAAATAACTCTCCTACATCTCCTGTTACAATAATGTCACAGTCTAAATACAGCATCCGCCTGTAGTTTTGAAACAGCTTTGAAAAAAGCAACAGACGATAATTCGTCTCTACGGCATAATAACACCCAACGTCTGACTGCAATTCACGGTCTGCTTCGGCCACATTAACAAAACGGATGGACACACCGGATTTTCCAGCCACTAATCCTAATATCTCTCCCTGATGTTCTTTTTGAAATCCTCTTATGTAAAATGATAATATCATAGCTTCGCTCCCTGTTACGGTTACATAACAGGGAATAAATGGCAACTTTCAGATAGGGTGCATAGTTGTCATCACTTGCAAAGCATATGGAAACCGGCTCAAAGGCCTGCTGGATTGGCTGCATACTTTATTCCTCGTTCATTTTCTACATAGCCGCAAAAATAATAAATATATGTCTGAATATGGATATGCTACGGCTTGTGTTTGTATTTTTGTATTATTTTTATTATTACTAAGATACTGAAAAACGTCAAGGCTATCTACCTGATTGTCCAAAAAAGTACCTGATTGTGTTTTGTCTTAGACAGACTCCTGTCCTGTTCTTTTCTGTGAATTTTTGAATATTTGTGAATTTTTACGATACTTTTGATATTTTGGGTGTTTTTAAAACTGTTAGATTGTTGACCGGAACATACCCATTTTTTTGAATCTGTTAGATTACTAAGCGGAACATACCGCCTCTTTTGAAATCTTTCCATGGTAAGCTCCCTGTCATGATTCGATTTGACTGCTTTGAATGATCGGGATGACAAAATCCCCCCTACCTCTTAGCAAGATTTCCTGCATAGTCGTTCTGTGCCTCAATATCATAGCCGACTTTCAGTTCATCGCTTGCGTAAACATCTAAACGGACGCTTCTGAAATCGGAACTGATCAGAATACTGTGTTCCACATGCACACTGACCTTCGGCACCTTGAAACCAAGGATGATCTCTAACACAAGCTGGCATATCCATCGCAGGTGACCTATATATTGAGCTTTACAACAGGATCGCCTTAACAGCAAAAAGAAGCAGCAGACTTACGTCTACTGCTTCCTTTATTTCATTTATGAAACGATCTTAGTTCTCGCCACCATATAAGGTAATGAGTTTGTTGAGGTATTCATAACGCTCTTTTGCTGTCTCTTCAGATTTTGCAAATAATTCTTCTGCTCTTTCTGGGTTGAATCTTGCTAATGCGTTGTAACGAACCTCTCCGTTTAAGAATGCTTTGTAATCTCCTGTAGGAGCTTTGCTGTCTAAGGAGAATGCAGCTTTTCCTTCTGCTTTCAGAGCTGGGTTGTAACGGAATGTATGCCAGTAACCAGCCTCAACAGCTAATTTCTCCTCTGTCTGAGCTTTGCTCATACCAACTTTGATACCATGGTTGATACATGGAGCGTATCCGATTACTAATGATGGTCCTGGATAAGCTTCAGCTTCAGCGATTGCTTTAACTGTCTGGTTGTAATCAGCACCCATAGCGATCTGTGCAACATATACATAACCATAGCTCATTGCGATAGAAGCTAAGTCTTTCTTCTTCACTTCTTTACCGCCTGCTGCGAACTGTGCGATTGCACCTGTTGGTGTAGCCTTTGAGGACTGTCCACCTGTGTTAGAGTAAACCTCTGTATCGAATACCATGATGTTTACATCCTGTCCACTTGCTAATACATGGTCAACTCCACCGAATCCGATGTCGTATGCCCAACCGTCACCACCGAAGATCCACTGGGATTTCTTAGCTAAGAAATCTTTTTTTTCAGCAAGGATGTCTTTAGAAGCGTCACATCCGCAAGCCTCTAATGCAGCTACTAATTTATCTGTTGCAGCACCGTTTGTTACACCGCTGTTGAAGGTATCTAACCATTCCTGTCCGGCAGCTTTTACATCTGCGTTTTTACCATCTGCAACTAATGCTTCTACTTTGGACTGTAATTTAGCTCTGATTGCTTTATGTCCTAATAACATACCATAACCAAACTCAGCAGCATCCTCGAATAAGGAGTTAGACCATGCAGGACCATGTCCTTTTTCGTTTACTGTGTATGGTGTAGAAGGTGAGGAGTTACCCCAGATAGAAGAACATCCTGTTGCGTTTGCAATGTACATTCTTTCACCGAATAACTGAGTGATCAGTTTTGCATAAGGTGTCTCTCCACATCCACCACAAGCTCCTGAGAACTCAAGTAATGGCTGTTTGAACTGAGAACCTTTTACAGTTGCTTCTTTGAATTTTGCTACTACTTCCGGTTTTGGATCTAAGGTTACACCATAGTCGAAGTATTTCTGCTCGCCTACGTTCTCTTCGCAGTTAGCCATAGTGATTGCCTTTTCACCCTTCATACCAGGACATACGTTTACACAAGAACCACATCCTGTACAGTCAAGAGCAGATACTGTGATAGAGAATTTGTATCCCGGCATTCCGTTCATGTCCTTCATCTGCATTCCTTCCGGAGCCTTAGCAGCCTCTTCCTCAGTCATAGCAACTGGACGGATAACTGCATGAGGACATACATAAGAACAGATGTTACACTGGATACAGTTTGCAGAATTCCATACTGGAACGTCTACTGCAATACCACGTTTTTCAAATGCAGATGCACCGGATGGTGTCTGGCCATGCTCGTATGTCTTAACTACAGATACAGGAATCTTATTTCCTTCCTGAGCATTTACAGGGATCTGGATATCGTTAACGAAATCTACAACGTCTTTTCTGTCTCCGGTTGCTGTCTGTGCAAAGCTCTCGTCTTTTTGCATCTTTCCAGCTTGCAGGTACATCGATTTTAACAACGCCTGTTGCTCCGGCATCGATTGCATCGTAGTTCATCTGTACAATCTTATCACCTTTTTTTTACCGTAAGTAGCTTTTGCTGCTGCCTTCATTAACTCAATTGCAGTCTCCTCTGGGATGATTGCTGCTAATTTGAAGAATGCAGACTGAAGTACGGTATTGATACGTCCGCCAAGTCCGATTTCTTTACCAATCTTGATACCGTCGATGGTATAGAACTGGATATCGTTCTCTGCGATATATCTCTTAACCTGTCCAGGTAAGTGTGTCTCTAACTCTTCCGGTGACCATGAGCAGTTCAGTAAGAATGTTCCGCCCGGTACTAATTCCTGAACCATGTTGTACTTACGAACATAAGATGGGTTATGGCATGCTACAAAGTTTGCCTGTTTGATTAAGTAAGTAGACTTGATTGCCTTTTTACCAAAACGTAAGTGAGACATTGTAACACCACCGGATTTTTTTGGAGTCATAGTCAAAATATGCCTGAGCATACATGTCTGTGTTATCACCAATAATCTTGATGGAGTTCTTGTTAGCACCAACAGTACCGTCAGCACCAAGTCCCCAGAATTTACAGTTGATGGTTCCTTCCGGTGTTGTAACAGGATCTTCTTTTACTTCAAGAGAAAGGTTTGTTACATCATCGTAGATACCGATTGTAAATCTTTCTTTTTCTGTGTTGTTGTATACAGCGATAATCTGTCCAGGTGTTGTATCTTTAGAACCTAAACCGTAACGTCCGCTTGTAATCTTAACAGAATCAAACTTGCTTCCCTTTAATGCTGCTACTACGTCTAAGTATAACGGCTCGCCAAGAGAACCAGGCTCTTTTGTTCTATCTAATACTGCGATAGATTTTACTGTGTCCGGAATTGCCTCGATTAAAGCTTCTTTGCAGAATGGTCTGTAAAGACGTACTTTTACAACTCCGACTTTCTCGCCTCTTGCCATTAAAAGTAATCGATTGTCTCATCGATCGTATCACATACAGAACCCATAGCAATGATGATCTTCTCAGCATCAGCAGCTCCGTAGTAGTTGAATAATTTATAATCTGTACCGATCTTCTCGTTTACTTTGTCCATGTATTTCTGTACGATTGCAGGCATTGCATCGTATGTGGAGTTACATGACTCTCTTGTCTGGAAGAAGAGGCCAGGGTTCTGAGCAGAACCTAACTGGCATGGATGATTTGGATTTAAAGCTCCTTTTCTGAACTCATCGATCGCGTTCATATCTACCATGTCTTTTAAGTCTTCGTAATCCCATGTCTCAATCTTCTGAATTTCGTGAGATGTACGGAATCCGTCGAAGAAGTTGATGAAAGGAAGTTTTCCCTTCTAATGCTGCACAGTGAGCAACAGGAGTTAAGTCCATTACTTCCTGTACGCTGGATTCGCAAAGCATTGCAGCACCAGTCTGACGACAGGCGTAAACATCTGAATGATCACCAAAAAAGATATTTAATGCGTGGGTTGCAACACAACGTGCGGACACATTGAATACACCCGGAAGTCCTTCACCAGCAATTTTGTAAAGGTTAGGAATCATTAATAATAATCCCTGGGAAGCTGTGTAAGTAGTTGTAAGAGCACCTGCTGTTAAGGAACCGTGTACAGTACCTGCTGCACCTGCTTCAGACTGCATTTCTGTTACCTGTACGGTCTGTCCGAAGATGTTCTTTCTCCCCTGTGTTGCCCATTCGTCCGTAGCTTCTGCCATTACGGAAGATGGAGTGATCGGATAGATAGCTGCAACATCTGTATATGCATATGAAGCATGAGCTGCTGCATGGTTACCATCCATAGTTTTCATTGATCGTTTCATGATACTTTTTCCTCCTATTTTTGTGTATCCCAGTGTGACTGGTACCATACGCAAGGTATGGTAAAGAACCAAATTCCTGACAATGTTTTCACAATGTCTCTAATATAGTAATATAATGAAATTTGTCCAAAAAAAATCAATAGTTTTCCCTGAATTCCTAAAGATATTTTTGTTTAAAATTAAGAACATAAACAGGTACTTTGTACAAACCTCTCTGTTTTCCACGAAAAAACTTGCAAAATACGGATTTTACGTTACAATATTAAAGGATTAGGAAAAAGAACACATTATATAGAAAGGTTATATCTTATGATAAGTGCAAACAACATTACCTTAAGGCTGGGGAAAAAAGCCTTATTTGAAGATGTCAATATTAAATTTACAGAGGGCAACTGCTACGGCCTCATCGGTGCCAACGGCGCCGGAAAATCCACATTTTTAAAAATTCTTTCCGGACAGTTAGAACCGACAAGCGGAGATATCGTCATCACTCCGGGACAGCGTTTAAGTTTCTTACAGCAGGATCACTTTAAATATGATGCTTTTACCGTTCTTGATACTGTTATCATGGGTAACCAGAGACTTTATGATATTATGAAGGAAAAAAAGATGCGATTTACGCAAAGAGAAGATTTTTCGGATGAGGACGGCATCCGTGCCAGTGAACTTGAAGCAGAGTTTGCGGAAATGGACGGTTGGAACGCCGAGTCTGATGCGGCTATGCTGTTAAACGGTCTTGGTATTCCTACTGAGAACCACTACTCTATGATGTCCGAACTTCCGGGTGCTCTCAAGGTCAAGGTACTCCCTTGCACAGGCGCTCTTCGGCAACCCGGACATTCTGCTCTTAGACGAGCCGACCAACCACTTGGATCTGGATGCCATCGCATGGCTTGAAGAGTTCCTGATCAACTTCAACAATACCGTTATCGTCGTATCCCATGACCGTTATTTCTTAAATAAAGTCTGCACCCATATCGCAGATATCGACTACGGAAAGATCCAGCTCTACGCCGGCAACTATGATTTCTGGTATGAGTCCAGCCAGCTTCTCGTAAAGCAGATGAAGGAAGCCAACAAGAAAAAAGAAGAAAAGATCAAGGAGCTGCAGGAATTTATCTCCCGTTTCTCCGCGAATGCTTCCAAATCCAAACAGGCGACTTCCAGAAAGAAAGCGCTTGAAAAGATCCAGTTGGATGAGATCCGGCCTTCCAGCAGAAAATATCCTTATATTGATTTCCGTCCGGAGCGTGAGATCGGCAACGAAGTCCTTACCGTAGAAGGATTGAGCAAAACGATTGACGGTGAAAAAGTATTAGACAATATTTCCTTTATCGTCGGACACGATGACAAGATCGCTTTTGTCGGTGGAAATGAATTTGCAAAAACGGTTCTCTTTAAAATTTTAACCGGAGAAATGGAACCAGATGAGGGAACCTACAAATGGGGTGTAACAACTTCACAGTCTTATTTCCCAAAAGACAATACAGAAATCTTTGATACGGATTTAGCGATCGTTGACTGGCTGACACAGTTCTCCGAGATCAAGGATGCCACTTATGTCCGCGGTTTCTTAGGCAGAATGTTATTTGCCGGAGATGACGGAGTCAAGAAAATGCGTGTGCTTTCCGGTGGTGAGAAAGTTCGTGTACTGCTCTCCCGTATGATGATCGAGGCTTCTAATGTCCTCATCTTAGATGAGCCGACCGACCACTTAGACATGGAATCCATTACTGCTTTGAACAATGGTCTGATCAAGTTCCCTGGTGTTCTGCTCTTTGCATCCAGAGACCACCAGATCGTGCAGACCACTGCGAACCGTATTATGGAAATCCTTCCAAACGGTACTATCATTGATAAGATTACTACTTATGATGAGTATTTGGAAAGTGATGAGATGGCAAGAAAACGTCAGGTGTACTCGATGTCATCGGATGATGAGAATGATAACTAGAAAACATTAAAAAAAATGATTGATACAACTTGGCTATGATACAAATCAATTATTCCAAGTTTCCTTGTGCATAATATTCCGATGAACCTTATAAAGCAGAAAGCGTGAAGCCAGTGGACTTCACGCTTTCTTAAGTTTCATCTCCATTGCACAAAAAGAAACTTTCCATATTTGATTTGTATCTTTGAAATTTATTGTTATAAAGACAAAGTGTTTTTTGAATTATAAGTGGCTGGAGGGCTGCTTGTAATTTTTAAAGCCTTTCAGATACTCCTGCACGTTATCACACTGCATCACTCCACTCATGATACAGCCGCCGGCTGCCCCGGCGTTTCTCACTTTCATGATATTCTCTGCACTGATCCCGCCGATGGCATAGACCGGTATGGAAACCGTTTCACAGATTTTTTTTAGAAATTCTATGCCTCTTCCTGGCAAGCCTTTCTTACAATCGGTTTCATAGATATGACCTGCCGTTATATAGGTACAGCCAAGTTTTTCTGCTTCCACTGCTTCTTCTAAGGAATGGCAGGAGGCTCCGAGTATTTGAAATGCATCCCGTTCTTTTTCCGGCAGAGTGCGAAGTATCGGCATTGGCAGATGCATGGCATTGTATGCAAGTTTTCTTGCAACATTTGTGTGTGCGTGCAATATGCATTGCATTTTTTGTTTTTGACATATGGTAAGTATCTTTTCTGCCAATGCCTGATATTCCTCTTCGCTCAGGTCTTTTTCCCGCAAAATGATCCCTGCTGCTTCTGTTTTGGCAATCTTTTCAATCCGAACAAGGAAATCCTCTTTACAAAGACTACGGTTTGTAACACATAAGATATCAGACATAGAGATAATCATTCAGCACAGGCTGCAAACCTTCCCCAGACATATCCTGATACATTTTCTCAAGGCTTCGGCTGTCGTCAATCTCAAACTGCTCGTCACCCTGTTTACAGTCTGTCTCCTTTCCACTGTATTTGCTCTCATGGTCTCCGATGCCGGTAGAAACTCCTGCGGAGACTTTTGTTGCCGCAATCTTCACAATTCCGTTACGGAATTCTGCACTTTCGCGAGAAGATACCGTAATTCCCACAAACGGCAGAAAGATACGATAGGCACAGAGAATCTGGCAAAGCTGCTTTTCATGAACATCCAGCGGATTGATCTTATCATTATTGATGATCGGACGAAGTCTTGGACAAGATAACGACATTTCCGCATGAGGATATTTTCGCTGCAAATAGTATACATGCAGTGCACTTGCAAGCGCATCTTTACGAAAATCCGAAAGTCCTAACAGTGCTGAAAATGCAACTCCACGCATTCCCCCATCAATGCCCTCTCCTGTGCGTCAAAGCGGTAGGGCCATACACGTTTGTGTCCTGCTAAGTGCAGGGTTTCATATTTTTTGCATCGTATGTTTCCTGAAAGACAGTGACATAATCGGCACCGCATTCATGAAGATAACGGTACTCCTCCGTATTGACCGGATAAATCTCAAGTCCCACCATGCGGAAATATTTTCTTGCTAACTTACAGGCCTCTCCGATATAAGCCACATCACTCTTACTCCTGCTCTCTCCGGTCAGGATCAGGATTTCTTCCATTCCGCTGTCTGCAATGACCTGCATCTCATGTTCGATCTGCTCCATACTGAGTTTCATACGGCTGATATGGTTATAACAGTTAAAACCGCAGTAAACGCAATAATTTTCACAATAATTAGCAATATATAAAGGAGTAAACAGATATACCGTATTGCCAAAATGTTTCCCGGTCTCTAATCTCGCCCGTTCTGCCATCTGCTCTAAAAAAGGCTCTGCCGCCGGGGATAATAACGCTTTAAAATCCTCTACCGTACAGGTTGCATGCTCTAATGCTGCCCGCACATCTTTTGCCGTATATTTTTCATAATCATAAGTCTGAACCTGTCCCATTACCTCGGAACAGACATTAGAATCAATCTGCTCCATTCCCGGCAAATACTCCATATGGTTTTTTTCGAAAAGACGGGTCTGTTTCTAAACGGTGTTTCCGCTCTAAGGCTTCTTTTGACAAATATTCTGAATCTACAAAAAACTGATTTTCCAAAATCTTTCCCTCCTAATCACGCAGAAAACCTGTCAACGGGTCAGATGCGGCTGCACCTCTTGTTAAGACTCTTCCAAGTCCCGCTAAATAGGCTTTACGTCCTGCTTCGATCGCATCTTTAAACGCCGATGCCATCATCGGAAGATTTCCGGCTGTCGCAAGTGCCGTGTTTGCCATAATTGCAGCAGCACCCATTTCCATTGCTTCGCATGCCTGTGAAGGTTTTCCAATACCGGCATCCACAATGATCGGAAGTTCGATCTCATCGATCAGAATCTGGATAAATTCTTTTGTTGCAAGTCCTTTATTAGAACCGATCGGGGATGCAAGCGGCATAACCGCAGCCGCTCCGGCATTGACAAGATCACGGGCAGCATTCAGATCCGGATACATATATGGCATGACCACAAATCCTTCCTTTGCTAAAATTTCTGTTGCCCGGATCGTCTCCTGGTTATCCGGCAGCAGATATTTAGAATCCCGCATGATCTCTACTTTGACAAAATCACCACAGCCTAACTCTCTCGCAAGTCTGGCAATGCGGACTGCTTCTTTTGCATCTCTTGCGCCACTGGTATTCGGAAGCAATGTAACTCCCTTTGGAATAAAATCCAAGATATTTTCCTGCTCCTTTGTATTTGCCCTTCGAACGGCAAGTGTAATGATCTCTGCTCCTGCATCTTTAATCGCTGCTTCGATCAGGTTTAAAGAATATTTTCCTGAGCCGAGAATAAATCGTGACCGGAACTCATGTCCGCCAATGACAAGTTTATCGTTATCCATGTTCGTACCTCTTTCTTTATACTTCAAATTCTTTTGCTAATATCCGTAAGACCATATGCGCCTCATGTGCTGCACAGAGCATTACGCGCGAAGAGACAAGTCCAATGTCATCTCCCACGTCGCTGACTCCATCTCCGCACAGATAAAAACGTTTTGTGATCTGTCTGGTTCTAATACTGTTTGCACTGCCGATGCCAGCCATCCCGGAAGCCGCCACAAAATATTTCTGTGGAAAATTCTCCAATACCGAATTGGTCAGCATTGCCTTTGCCTGTGCATCATCAAAAGCCTCACAGATCACATCTGCCTCTTTTTTAATAATTCCACAACATTCTGCTCCGTCATGCGGGTAGTATGTGTTTCAAGCTCTACATAGGGTGCAATTTCTTTTAAATTTTCGGATAGTGCTTCTGTCTTATATCTTCCAATCTGTGATGCCTTATATTGCTGCCTGTGCAGATTCGTAACATCCACTTTGTCAAAATCGATCAGGATCAGTTTTTTCCTACTCCTGCTCTTGCAAGGGATATTGCAATATTCGACCCTAAGCCGCCAAGTCCGCAGATGGCAACGGTTGCTGAAAAAAAATGCTGCTGCAGTTCTTTGCCCTGCCGCTTTTCTAAGGCCTGTCTCATCTCTTCTTTTGTCGGTATCAAATCAGCCACCTCCTACAAAACTGACTACTTCCAGAATGTCGCCATCCTGCAATATCGTTGTTTCATACACTGCTTTTGGCACAATTTCTCCATTGCACTCTATCGCGATCCGGCCGGATATCATAGCTTGTTGTTGCTAAATATTGTGCAATTGTTCTGCCTGCTATCTCCAGACTCTCTCCATTGATCTTTACCATTTTATTCCCTCACTTCCTGTTCTTTTCAAAGAATTCTTTCTTTGAACGATATTCTCATGGAGTTTTATTAAAAAATATTTATATAAATAATTTTTTTTTGCAAACCAAAAAACGGAAAGCTACCGATTTGATAACTTTCCGTCTATGAAATACGAAAACATAATTTCCTAAACATCCCTACGTTGGCATTATCCAAATCAGGTCATCGGTCGAAGGTTCTACCTTCCTCTCAGCCTGTAACACAAGCTCCCGTCGTTCTATTCTGTTTTTGTCCCGCCGTTAATTAGAACCAGCTGTTAAAATTGGTTCCTGTATTTGTCGTGCTGTAGCTGCCATACTTATTATAAGTATCTGCTTCTCTGCCTGCATAATAGTCGATCAAAGATGTTCTGAGCCCTACCTGATATCCATAAGAGGTATTTCCCTTAAACAGTGCCTCCACCTTTGACATATCTGCTTTCTTAAAGGTATCTTCATCAATAGACAGCTTGTTATCTGCTTTGACCGTGATTCCGATTGCCTTTAATAAAGTCTCATTGCCGTTTGTCGTAGCTGTCAGGCTGCGTACGTTATTCTTTACACCGCTGACACTGCTCTTGTTTGTAGTATCGATCAGATCATTATAATCTTTTACAAACCGGCTGACTGCTTTGTAAATCTTATCTGTGTCATAGGTCTTTGTTACCTTACCGTCCTCGCCCTTTGTCTCTGCCGTTTTAAACAAAGATTTCGTGCCGGTTGCCATCAGTGCATCTGTAGATTTTTTTAAATCGGTTGCACTTGTCTCGATCTCAGTCTGGACACGCTCTGCTGTTGTTTTCGTCTTATTTGTCTTAGCACTTTCTGTTGCAGATTTGGTGGTCTTATCCTGACCATAATAAGCCTTCATCAGCTTCTTATATGTGCCGCTGCGGATAAAGGCCCAGTCACTCAATACAGATGATGAATTGTTACCAAATAAACTGCTCACGCCAAATGAACTGTTACTTCCGAATAATCCTGCCATAATATCACTCCTTTGAAATTAATCTGAACATCCGTGTTCTACCTAGTCTTCCTATTCTCTATATCGTCATTATAGCCCTGATTGTTAATATTTACAAGTAAATATCTTTATTTTTCCTGCTTTTTGTTCTCAATCTGCCAGTCGATCGGTTCGATCCCATGCTCTTTTAAGAACTCATTTGCCTGGCTGAAATGCTTACAGCCAAAAAATCCCCGGTATGCCGATAACGGACTTGGATGTGGTGCTTTTAAGATCAGATGCTTCGGATTGGTCAGCATCGGGATCTTGCTCTGTGCCGGTCTGCCCCACAGCATATAGACAATCGGACGATCCTGCGCATTGACTGCCTGGATCACCGCATCCGTAAACCGCTCCCAGCCCTTTCCCTGGTGGGAATTTGCCTGATGCGCCCGCACTGTCAATACCGTATTGAGCATCAGCACTCCCTGCTCTGCCCATTTGACCAGATAACCGTTATCCGGGATATAACATCCCAAATCCTCCTGCAACTCTTTATAGATGTTCTCTAAAAAGGCGGAATGTCCACATCCGGTTTTACCGAAAAACACAATCCATGTGCCTGACCCACGTTGTGATACGGATCCTGTCCTAGGATCAACACTTTGACATCTTTTAACGGTGTCAGATGAAGTGCATTGAAAATATCGTCCGCCGGAGGATATACCACCGCGGTACTGTATTCTTTTTTTTGTACAAATTGGTATAACTCTTTATAATATGGCTTTTTAAACTCCTCCTGCAAAGCAGGCAGCCAGTCATTCGTGATCATTGCCATAGCATTATCTCCTCACCGGTACACCTTTATCTGCTAAATAATTTTTTAAATCCATAATCTCTAATTCTTTATAGTGGAAAAGAGAAGCGGCAAGCGCTGCATCTGCTTTTCCGTCTGTCAGCGCTTCATAAAAATGTTCTTTGGTTCCCGCACCACCCGATGCAATGACCGGAATCGAAACATTTTCTGTAATCTGACGTGTCAATTCGATGTCATAGCCTGCTTTTGTTCCGTCACAGTCCATACTGGTTAAAAAGGATCTCACCGGCTCCTAACCGATCTGCCTGCATTGCCCATTCCACGGCATCCATGCCGACATCGATCCTTCCGCCGTTTTTATAGATATTCCAGCCGGAACCATCGGCTCTTTTTCCGGCATCGATCGCCACTACCACACACTGGCTGCCGAATTTATCTGCCGCATCACTGATCAGACGCGGATTGTTAATGGCAGAAGAGTTGATAGAATTTTATCCGCACCTTCCCGTAGCAGTACCTTAAAATCTTCCACGGTACGAATACCGCCGCCTACCGTAAATGGTATAAAAACCTTTTCTGCTACCTTGCGCACCATGTCCACAACGGTCTCTCTCGCATCTGAAGTTGCCGTAATATCTAAAAAATACCACTTCATCTGCTCCGGCTATATCATAAGCTGCCGCAACCTCCACCGGATCTCCGGCATCTCTTAAATTAACAAAATTGATTCCCTTTACGACTCTTCCGTTATTTACATCCAAGCAGGGGAATGATCCTCTTCGTAAACATCAGTCCTGACCTCCCTGCAGATTTGCAAAATTTTTTAAGCATTTTAAGTCCTACCGTACTGCTCTTTTCCGGATGGAACTGACATGCAAAAATATTATCTTTTTCTACGGAAGCATCAATCATGGTACTGTACTCCGTTGTTGCTTTTTACAATGGCAGGCTCTGCGGCTTTTAAATAATAAGAATGTACAAAATAGACATATGGCTGCTGTTCGATTCCTTCAAAAAGCCTTCCCTGATTCTGTAAATTCAGGGAATTCCAACCGATATGCGGGATCTTTAAACCTTCCTTATCCGGTATCCGAAGAATCTTCCCATCTAAAAGGTGAAGTCCTTCTACCCCCGGACTCTCCTCACTCTCTTCAAATAAAAGCTGGAGTCCGAGGCAGATACCGAGTAACGGTATCTTTTTTTCTGCCACTTCGCGGATCACCTGATCTAAGTCATATTTCTTCAGATTATGCATGGCATCCGAAAAGGCTCCGACTCCCGGAAGGATGACCTTATCTGCCGACAGGATCGTCTGAAAATCTCTTGTGATCACACTCTCCTGTCCCACTGCTGCCAATGCCTTTTCCACACTCTTTAAATTACCTGCATCGTAGTCTATGATTGCTATCATTTTTCTTCCTGTCCTAAATTCATTTTCTGGATGATCTTTTGAATCTCTTTGCTGTATTCCTCACGGTCTTTGATCTTATAGAGTTTTCTTGCATCATCTGTACTCATTCCAAACTGCTGGTCAAGAGCTTCTTCTAACTGATCTTTCAGGTGGTTCATCTCACCCTCTCTACCGTATTTCTTAGCATTATCAAGTCCCTTATCATAGCGTCCGATACCTCTGACTAACGCATCCAGTGCGAGATCATACTTATCTGCTCCCATCAGGGTAAGGTATGCCTGATACTGTTCCTGCACTGCTGCCATCGTGGACACCTCTTTATAGAGTTTCTGATCATTTCCCTTTAAATCCAGGCCGCTCAGCTGTTCATATGCTTCCACATAGTCGCCATTGTCCATCGCCTGTTTTGCGGTGTCTATATAAAATTCTTTCCACTCAGCTTCATCATCAAAAGGACTAATGCAAGAATTGAAAATGCCATTAAAAAGATTAAAATGACCGGCTTTTTCGGAAGTGGAGGCGTATTGTCCGGCTCTTCCGGTTTTGGCTCCTTCACCTTCTTTTCCCGCTTCTTTCTTGGTTTCTTTTCCTTTGGCTCTTTTTCTTTCTTCTCTTTCTTGGCTTTCTTCTTGTCCTTTTTCGCCTGTTTCTTATCCTCTTTTGCAGCTCCTGCCTGCTCTGCAGCCTCTAATTCTTTCAGAATCTGAAGATTTTCATCCCGGAGATATTCTCTAAATCCCGACTTTCCGGAACCTCTACATGCTCTACATCTGTGGATTCTTCTTCCTCTCCAAATAAGGTTGCTGCTAACTTTGCAAAGAAACCTTTCTTTTTCTTAGGCTTTTTCTTTTCGTCATCCGCTTTTTCTTTCGTACCTGTGGCTGCACTGCCCGAAGAGGCTGCTTTTACACCTTCATCATATGCCGCTCCGGTTTCCTGTAATGTAATATCATTAGAGTCTGCATTTAAGAGGTCTCCGATCTCGGAAAGGTCTGCATCACCCTCTACCCCATTTAAAAGCTCTAACAGATCAGCATTTGCACTGTCAAGTTCTCCGATCGGCTCCTCTTCGACATACTCCGGCTCTGAACTCTGTGCTTCCTGCGCTGCTCCCTCATCAGAAACGCCTGACATCTCTCCCTGTTTAGAAGTTCCCTGTGGTGTACCCTGATCGGTATCATTTGCAGATGCATCGGATACAATCCCTTCTAAGTTTTTTCAAAAAACTCTGCATTATCCGCCGATGCTGCTGCCTGTGTGTCACCCGATACAGTCTGTTCACTTGTAGCACTGCTGCCCGCGGTGCTGTTTTCGACTGCATTGCTGACCATGTCTGCAATATTTCCTGCATTTTCATCTACAGAACTCTGTGTATTGACGGACTCATTAGCTTCATTCTCTTCTTCCTCTGCTAACTCTAATTCAAACTGACGCAGAAAATCATCCACATCTTCCTGTTCTAACTCGCCTTCAAATTCCTGTAAAAAAAACGCTGTTCCTCTTCCCTCTTTTTTTGCGCTGTTCCCGTTTGTATTCCTGTTCACGCTCAAATTTCCGGAATGCTTCACTGGCATTATCATACGGGTCGCTGCCTGAATATGACTTCGACTTTTTTCCTGACATATTGGTATTATTAATGCTATTGAGCAGGCTGTCTAAATAATCTTCTGTATTCCCCATTGAACTTCACCTCACTGTACTTATTAAGGGATGTGACAAATCATCACATCCCTTTTTTCATTCTAACTTTATTGAATTACTATCTGACTGATCGATCAAACGGTCGATAGCTTCCACTAAATGACCTATCTCTGGTTTTGTTAACTGTGCATCGGCTCCTAATGCCTCGCCTTTTCTACGCATTTCCTCATTTACCAAGGATGAGAAGATAACAACCGGAATCTTCTTCAACTCATCATCCTCTTTGATCAGCTTGGTCAGACGGTGTCCATCCATCAATGGCATCTCAATATCCGTAATGACACAGTGTACATCTTCTAATGCTGTTCCGTTTCTCTGGAATTCTGTCAGCTTATCCCATGCTTCCTGTCCGTTCATTGTCACAATCAGATTGGTGTATCCTGCCTTCTTCAGACAATCTGTGATCAGTTTACTCAGTAATGGGGAATCTTCTGCGATCAGGATCGGAGAATCACATCTCTCTCTTTCTCCTAAGTTATCAATATCGGATACCTTAAGTCCTGTCTCCGGACTGATGTCTGTCACAATCTTCTCGAAGTCTAAGATAATGACTAACTTATCCTCTAATTTGATCACACCGGTTGATACTCCGTCGTTCTCTGCATTTACGGTAGAATCCGGTTTGATGATATCTGCCCATGATACTCTGTGAATACCGATTACTTCATCTACATGAAATGCAATATTTAACTTATTAAAGTTTGTAATGATCAATAATCCTTCATCGGTTACCGTACTGTCTGATAATCCTAAGCAATGCTTTAAATTAATAACCGTAATCATAACATCACGCGGCATAAAGATTCCTTCAACACTAGGATTTGCATTTGGAATCGGTGTGACCGGCTGATATGACAAAATCTCACGGATTTTGGCAACGTTAATTCCATAATGATTCTTGCCCAGTGTAAATTCCAACACTTCCAACTCATTTGTTCCGTTCTCTAATAGAATATTTGTATCCATATCCGTTCTCCTCTCGAGTTGCTCACTATACTTATTCACATTATATCATCAGACATTCAGATAATTTGCACGATTTTTTCCGAAAAAGCTCATTCTTTTTTTTTGTAATTTCTGTAATCATTGCAATTCGGAAACAGTTGATGTGCTTCCATCCGATACTTTTAACTGTAAAGAAGTAATATTTTCTACATTCTGTTTCTCTGTTTCAAACAGGAGTACACATTCCTGTGCGCTGCCTCCTGCGATCGTTCCCTGATAGGTTCCCAAATCATTCAAAAGAATGCTGGTCTGCGCAGCAACCGTCTTGTCACCGTTGATCACCACTCTGTATTTCAGATTCTTTTTGAGCATATCACATTCGATATCTCCTCCTGTTGCTTTCAGGTTAACATGTACTACCAGAAATGTCTTGCCTGCTGTTGCATTCATGGCAAAATAATCTGACTCTACATAGGAATCTGTTACATCATAATTTTCAAATGACGCATCCAGCCCATCTTCTAACTTTAATGCCTGTCGCAAAGATACTGTCTCTGCTTTTGGCTTTTCTGTCTCTGCTGTTGTATTCTTTGCAGAATCTCCCGAAGTCTCCTGCTTGTCCTTTGTATCGGTCTGCGTTGTCTTAGAATCCGCCGTGTCTTCTGAAAAATCCTCCTGCTGGATCTTGATAAGTCCTTCATCCTGTCTGTCATTATATCTGGTTACAACATGTGCTGCATAGGCTGCAACCTTCTCCTGTTCTTCGCTTGACAGATCATATGGCTTTGTTCCACATCCCGCAGTCGATAGCATGACTCCGCAGAGCAGTATACTGACCAGTCCTTTTTTCCGTCCCATGATCCTCTCCTTAAAATCGTATCTCTCTTCTTATGATGTTAACAGATTTTTCGCAATTTATCAACTGTTATTCGCACAATCCCTGTCCAATTCAAACCAGAATTCCACACCGTTTTCCCGGTTCTTTGCTCCACATTCCCGATGATGGGACTCCATGATCGCTTTGACGATGGAAAGCCCGATACCACTGCCCCCGTACTCTCTGGTTCTTGCCTTATCCACTTTGTAAAACTTGTCCCAGATATTCGGCAGATCTTCCTCCGGGATCGGGTTTCCTGTATTGAATACGCAGACCCGGACACTGTCCTCTTTTTTTCTCATAGGTGACTTCTATGTGCTTCTCAAAATCCGCATGGTTGATCGCATTGCTCAAATAATTTGTCATGACTTCTTCGACTTTAAATTCATCTGCCCAGACATAGACGGATTCCTCCGGATACGTCACGGTAATATCCTTTTGCTTTAACAAGATTCCCGAAGATGTTACTACACCTTTGACTAATTCAGTCAGATCAAACCGTTCCATGGTCAGGGTGTCATTACCAAATTCTAACTGGTTCAGGGTCAGGAGTTTTTTTACCATCTGATTCATCTTATCGGCTTCATCCATGATGACTTCGCAATAAAAATCCCGGCTCTCTTCGTCATCGTTAATGCACTCCTGAAGTCCTTCCGCATATCCCTGTATCAGTGCTAACGGTGTCTTTAATTCATGGGGATACATTGGATAGAATTCTTTTCGCATCCGATCGATCTCTTCTTTTTTCTCTATGTCTTTTTTCAGTTCGTTGTTCGCACTCTTTAATTCTGAAATAGTAGTCTCTAACGTGGCTGACAGCATATTCATATGTTCGCCTAACTCATCCACCTCATTCTGGCGTTTGTTCGGCTTATATTTTGCATCAAAATCCAGCTCTGCCATTCTTTTTGAGATTTTTGTAAGCTGCAGGATTGGTCCCGTGATCCGACGGCTGACAAAGATTGCCAGAATGGCACAGCAGACCGTTGCCATGACCGCAACATATGCTAAGAATTCATTGGCGATCATAACGCTCTCTTTGATACTTGCCAATGCGGTACGCATTAATACCAGATTGCCGTCTTCTAAAGTCCCCCACAGCACCAGATAATCGGCTTCTAACCGGCTGTCCTGCTGTTTTTCGATGATGTAGTTATCCGTTGTCTTGATGACCTCGGATGCATGCTTATTGGAACTTTTTCATATAATGCCCCATAGAACTGATTTTTTAATTTTTCACTATTGCCCGCCGAAGAACGCAATACCTGTGCATCCGGACTCAACACCAGTATCGAGATGTTTCCATTGCTGCAGATCCGTTCAAAAGCAATGTCGAATTCATCACTTTCAAAAGTGTCGTTGATGACCGCTTTATCGATCGTGTGAAAACCTTCTAATAAGGCATTTTCTTTATTGACGGTATAAAAAGACTCCAAAAAGGTGCTATTCAAAAACCAGCACAGTAATACTGTGCCGGTTACCATCCCTATCATCGTATATGCTATGTTTCTCGTAATTGAATATTTTTTCTTCATACCGCTTCCGCCTTTATACTTCGAGCTTGTATCCCATACCCCAGACGGTCTTGATATATTCGCCCTTGTCGCCTAACTTGCTTCTCAGTTTTTTTACATGGGTATCGATCGTTCTTGCATCTCCAAAATAGTCATAGTTCCATACGTTATTCAAAATCTTTTTTTTCTCTCGATAGCGCTATTCCTGCATTCTCCACAAAATAGGTCAGCAGTTCAAATTCCTTATAGCTTAATTCGATTGGTTTTCCGTCCACGGTGACCTGATGTGCCGCCTTGTCCACAACGATCCCTTCAAATTCGATTGTATCGTTTGCACTGTATTTATTTGCCCTGCGAAGAATGGCTTCCACTCTTGCAACTAATATTTTCGGGCTGAATGGTTTTGAAATATACTCGTCCACACCCAACTCAAATCCGAGCAGTTCATCATTCTCTGCGCCTTTTGCCGTTAACATGATGATCGGCACCTTGAATTCTCACGGATTTCCCTGCACACATCCCAACCATTGATCTTTGGCATCATTACATCTAAAATGACCAATGCTATATTTTTTTCATTATAAAAGACATCCAGCGCTTCTTCGCCATCGCCGGCTTCTAATACTTCAAAATCCTTTTTTTACCAAAAAATCCCTGACCAGTTTTCTCATGCGGCTCTCATCGTCCCACAACCAGTATTTTTAAGCGTTCCATGATCCTGCCTCCTGATATTCTAAGTAGTATGTTTATTATAAAAAAAGAATTATGTTAAAAATGTGAAACAGCCGCTGATCGTACTATTTTTCCTCTAATGCCTGTTCCTGCTCTTTGACTGCCTGCTCTCTCTCTTCTAATTCCTGCTCCCAGGAAGAATACTTATCGATCAGTTTATTCTCATAGTTTAAAATATTGACATTGTCGGATGTTGCCGCTAACAGCATCATAGACACAACGGAGATCAAAAGGATCAGTGAAGTGACCATAAAGAACTGGCAGCGTCCCTTATAATTCTTGCCCTCTTTTTTTTGTTCTTTCTTATTTTTTGCCTTTTCTTTTTCTCTTTGCCGCTCTTTCCGCTGTTCTTCTTTTTTCTGCTCTTTCTTCTGCTTTTTCTCTTCTTCCTCTGTCTGCGGATACCGGATGGGAATTGCTAAAACCTCTTCATTTGAAATTGCCGGGATCATCAGCAGATAATCTCTGAGTTCCTTTAAAAAGCAATAACCGACCGGTGTTTCAAATAAATCCTGTTCGATCAGATTCTGATATATGGAAAAAGACTGCGTTCGGATTCTCCATATCGAGTTTTTGACGCAGATATTTCGTTCCTTCTATCTCACGCTGTGCAAGCTCTGCCTCTTTTTTTGTCCGAAATACAAATCCGCCTGCTTCATAGGTTTCCTGTAATTGTTCCATCGTTCTCTCCTTTGTGCAAAACCTCTTGCTTTCAGTATAAAAAAAATGCGTTCCGAAATGCAATATGCAAATTCTATCTTTTAAAAAGGTACGGTTTCCTTTATAATGTTTTTTATGTACGAAGGAGGTTTCTTATGTTTGATGAATTTGTAGATAATACAGAACGATATGAAGAATTTATTGAGGAATTATTAGAGGCTAACCGCGAGGGCAGATTTGATGATGTATTCAACCGTGCCTATGGCATGGGCACTTTTTCCATTGATGCGAGCTGATCGACATCTATGCCAGGGTGGATAATGACTGCGTCACAAATTACCGCTCAAAAAATGAATCAGAAGAAGCTGTGGAGTTAGAGACTTTGCGCCTTGCGATCCTGCAATCCTTATCGGAGGCAAATACCTCTGCCATTGCATTTGAATTAGCTGCCTGCTTTTTTGACCATTTTTCAAAAGAAGCGGAAGGCATGGATATGAGTGATGAGATTGACAAATGCTTAACAAAGATTTTTAAATGTATTGCTTCTACCGGTTCGTGGTCGGAATTTTTTGCCGGAACAGAGCCTGTGTTCCACATCTACTATTCCCGTTTTTCCGACCGCATTGGTTTTGACTGCTCAAGACTTGCCGGGATCACCTGCAATATGGAACGTGGAAAAGAGATCATGAAAAATGAGAACTGTCATCCGAGTTTCCGGGAGGCGTTGGAATCGAGAAAAGATTTCTGATCTTCCATGCAAGGATCTAAATAACAAAAAAATCCCCATAAAAACAGTTTGATCTTATGTCTCTGTTTTATGAGGATTTTTCTTTTATATTTTTTGATGTTTTTCTTTGATACTTATTTCTGTTTCTCTATTTGTATTTGTTATAGAGGTCTTTCATCTGCCGGATCTCGCTCTCGGTAAACTTCTCTTTGACGTACTGTTTCAAACCTTCTTTGTCCTGATCTTTTGCATATTTGCTGACATCTGAAATGGTCTGTGGCGATACCTTGCTCTCTATCATATCATTGACCGTCTGCTTATCCTCTTCGCTCATGGAATTATAAATATCCTGTGCGTTTTGCAACTGACCTGTAGAGTCATTCTGCACCTGTTCCTCTATCATCTTTTCCGCAACGGCTGACGTTACTTTTTCCTTTGCCTTGTCATAGACAAACGTTTTGCCTGCCCAGATTGCTGCTACTAAAATGACTAACACAACGATGAGTACGATAAGACCTTTTTTCTTCTTTCTTTTTCCTGCCATGATTTCACTCCTCCTCTGTTCGGATTTTTACCGTCCTAATTTAACACATTTTTTTCGGTTTTTCCATGAAATCACAAAATCTTTAAAAAGGTTTAAGAAACACGGTTCTGGTTGCGGTACTGCACCGGTGTCATCTGAAAATTCTTTTTAAACTGGCGGCTGAAATTCTCCACATTCTGATAACCGACTGCATGGGAGATATTCTCTACAGTCATGTTTCCGTTTTTCAAAAGTGTCTTTGCACGTTTCATGCGGATCGCTATCACCTGTTCTCCAAATGTTTTTCCTGATTTTTCTTTAATGTATTTGGAAATATACGGTGTTGACAGGTGGAACTGCTGTGCCATTCCCTCTAAGGTAACGGTCTGGTAGTTCGTCTGCATATAATTCATCATTGCTACCAGGCGCTCATCCAAGCATTTTTCATCGGACTGTATCTGTGGCAGTTTGTTGACTGCAACGGTCAGTGCATGGATAGATGCTTTGATGATATCTTCGTCCATTCCTGCGCCCCAGTAGGATTTTCCATTACAGGTGATCCCTACATAGGCAACTGCTTTTGAGGAGGAACCATGGGAAAGTGCATGTTCTTCGTATACGGAAAGTTCATAGCTGATCCCAAAATACTGCTTGATGGCATTGCTGACTGCATCTAAACGTCCGTTTCCGTTTGCATCTACCACTGCACTCTTGTCTCCGCAGTTGATCGTTGCCTCTGCCATGATCCCGTCTACCTGTGCAAAGCTGCACTCGGAAATACAGAAATATGGTGTGTGGTTTACATAATGATCTTCAAAGATATCATATACCCACTGTGGTGAAAGTTCTTTGTGCTCTTCATCTGAAACATGTTTAACTGCATAGCCGACTTCCTCACGCATTTTTTCAGGCAGTGAGATTCCAAAGTTCTGTTTTAAGATGTAGTTGACTCCGCCCTTTCCGGACTGGCTGTTGATACGGATCACATCTGCATCATAAGTACGTCCGACATCCATCGGATCGATCGGCAGATATGGAACGGTCCATTTGTTATGTTCTTTATCTTTTAAGCAAGCCATACCTTTGGCGATCGCATCCTGATGAGAACCGGAAAATGCAGTGAATACCAAATCTCCGGCATACGGCTGACGAGGATCTACATGCATTCTGGTCAGTCTCTCATACGTTTCACGGATCTTTGTCATATTGCTGAAATCCAGTCCCGGATCGACTCCGTGTGAAAACATATTCATGGCAAGTGTGATGATATCTACGTTTCCGGTACGCTCACCGTTTCCAAACAGGGTTCCCTCAATACGCTCGGCTCCTGCAAGGATTCCAAGCTCTGCATCACTGACTCCGCAGCCGCGGTCGTTGTGCGGATGCAGACAGAGGATCACTCCGTCACGATATTTCAGATGTTTGTTGATGTATTCTACCTGTGTGGCAAAGACATGCGGCATTGCATTTTCTACCGTAGTCGGTATGTTGATGATCGCTTTATTTTCTGCATCCGGTTTCCAGACATCTAACACGGCATTGCAGACATCCACTGCATAGTCCACTTCCGTTCCCGGAAAACTCTCCGGACTGTACTGGAAGGAAAAATTACCCTCGGTCTCATCGGCAAGTGTCTTTAAGAGTTTTGCTCCGTCAACTGCGATCTGTAAGATTTCTTCTTTGCTCTTTTTAAATACCTGCTCACGCTGTGCTACGGAAGTGGAGTTGTACAGATGTATTACGGCATGCGGTGCACCTTTGACTGCCTCGAAGGTCTTACGGATGATATGCTCTCTTGCCTGTGTCAACACCTGAACGGTCACATCGTCCGGTATCATATTGCGGTCGATCAGTGCCCGCATAAAATCATATTCGGTCTCGGACGCTGCCGGGAATCCGACTTCGATCTCTTTGAAACCGATCTTTACTAACATCTCGAAAAATTCCAGTTTTTTTCTAAGCTCATTGGCTCGATCAATGCCTGGTTTCCGTCTCTTAAATCGACGGAACACCAGATCGGTGCTTTATCGGATGTAATCTTTTTTGACCCAGTCATATTCGCAGACCGGTGGCATAAAGTATTGTCTTTCATATTTTTGTACATGTTCCATGTTGATATCCTCCTAATCTTTATAAGAAAGAATCCTGCTTGCAGGATTCTCCGCCTGCGGCGGGTCGCATCTGCGACACAATTCCTTTCCGCCGCAGTGCGATTCTGCCCGAAGGGCTTTTGCTTTATGGGAATTTCCTATAAAGCAAAAAATCCGTCCCGACACCTCGCGGTGTAGAGACGGAAGATTATTCTTTCGCGTTACCACTCTACTTCGTACTGTGACCAGTACGCTCTCTTTGGCACTATCATGCCGTTCCCTTTTAACGGTGGGCTTCCGGCGAAACCTACTGTCTGTTAAGCCGTAACAAAATCTGTTCTTCGTTACCGAGGCTTTACCGACCTGTTCAGTCCGCAGCTTCAAGGCGAGTTCACCGTCCGCATTTTGCTGTCTCGCATCTCCCGACAGCTTTCTGGAAAAAATGATGGGCAGTTACTATTCCTCTTCACAGCTTTTGCCATGTACCCATCCTACCATAAAAATACGTTTTTTTGAGAATGATTAAATTTAATCACTTGTATTGACTTATTTTAATTTTTCAAGAATATCGTTTAACGCACTTTTACTGCTCGTATGACAGCGGATTACATCTGCATTTGCTTTTTCTGCTTCGGTCACTGCAGATTTTACCATCTGATGTGATACGGTATTTGTAAAAATGATGATGGCATCCGGACTTCCGATCTGGTTTCCGAGATTTCCTGCTTTTTTTGTAAACACCTTTGCTTTGCAGCGATGCGCTTTGCAGACCTGCTTATACTGCTGTACCATACGGTCATGACCTCCGACAATTACTACGCTCATTAAAAATCATCTCCTTATAAAGATGCCAACTGTTTTCCAAGACTTCTGCAATCTTCTAATGCATCATCATCCGGTGTTTCATGGCAGATAAGTCCTTCTCTGTTTAATACGTTTGCGCCTGCATCTAACATTCTGGATTCCCATTCACGCATCCATTCACCATCGCCCCAGCCGTAAGAACCGAACAGTGCAATATTTTTTCCCTTTTTGCAAATTTTTCTACTTCTTCTTCTACGAAAGGCTCCATCTCGCCTTCTTCTAATACTTCTGCTCCCATCGCCGGGCATCCGAGTGCAAAAAGATGTCTCTCCCTCTAAATCAGATGCAGAGATATCTGAAATGGAAACAACCGCACATTCTTTTCCTGCTGCTTTGATTCCTTCTCCTACTGCCTCTGCCATTGCCTCTGTGTTACCTGTTCCTGACCAGTATGCTACTGTAATCTTGCTCATTTTAAAATCCTCCTTATTTCTATTCCCTGTGATACCATTGTGATCACATGTTCCTTAGCTTTGTTGTACTCTTCAAAAAGAGCTTTGGTCTCCATGAGGTTTCCATATACTTTCCAGTATCCCGCATAGAGATAATTTTTTTACCCTGGTTTTCAATAAATCCCAGGAACATCCTCTGTCGGATATCCTAACAGCACGCCCATTTCGTGTGGGAACATACCGTTTCCTTCCGCATATTTTTCATATCTGCGAATCAGCTCTCTTCGTATTTCAACAGGTGTCATTCCCCGGTATCCGAAAAGCTCCATGACTTCTTTCGTCGTTGCTGACTTGAGATAAATATCCAGTTCTTCCCTGCGGTAGAGTAAAAACATTGTCTTCTGTTCTGACATGTAGATCATTTCCACACTGATACAGGTATCTTTGAACAGTTCATAGACATCTAACACATTCCGGTTTGGTACGATCAGAAGATTTGACATTTTAATTCCCATTAAAAGCGGTGCACACTGGAGTGCAAGCTGTGTCTGCAAATCTTCGCGGTCCATTTCTCCAACCAACTGAAATACTTCTTTGCTCATTCCGTCTCCCTTCTTAGTTAGTTATTTCTAACTTAAGTACATATTATCTAACTTTCGTAAAAAAATCAAGTCCTTTAATGGGGAGTTTTTCTCAATAAAAGTATAAACCAAAAATTATTTTCTAATACCAAAAAGGCTGCCGTATCTGTGATTACCACAGATACGGCAGCCTTATTCTTTATTTAGTTCTTTTTTACTAGGAGAATTCCCCTGCACATTCACACTGTCTGACGGTTTACAGCCCGGATATTCTGTGTGTCCATGTAGCCACACACTTTTAATCCTTCGCGTACCACAGCGTTCCATTTTTTTGCAGAAAGATGATAAATCGTATCATCGTCTAACTCTACCGTGCAGGCATCCTCTATTTCACATTCCCTTGCACAGGCAATCTGATACAAGCTGTTTCTGGTAATGGCTCCGATCTCCTCTAAGGTATTTACCATCCGGTAGACCGTTGCCGTTCCGATTTTTGCATCTGCCTTCACTGCTTTATAATAAATCTCTTTGCAGCTCTGGCATTCTTCTTCTAAGATGATGTCTATCAACATCAGGCGCTGTTTTGTAATTCGGCATCCTTTTTCCCGCAAAGTCTCAACGATATGCTCTTTCTGCATCTTAGTCCTGCGGTAGTTTCTAACCTCTTTATTCATGTGAACAATGTCCTCCGCAGTGTTCGCAGTCACATCCGCACTGTAAGGATTTTCCTGCCTTTTTATCTTTTACCATACTTCTGATAACCAATCCTACAACTGTTGCTAATGCAAGCCCTACTATCACTGTTCCCATATCATGCGCCTCCTGTTACACGTTCTGTGATGAATTGTTGTCTGTTACTATTTTGCTCCTGCCATTCCTTTCATGTGAACCTCTAAGGTCTCACTCTCTTTGTATGGTCTGAACAGCAGATAAATGAATCCGATGACGAATAAGAATGCAACAACAGTTCCTACTCCGAATGCTCCGGTTGTAACTAATGTACCGATCTGGTATACACAAAGTGATACGACATATGCTAAGAGTGTCTGATATCCGATTGCAAACCAGAACCATTTTGCATTGTTCATCTCACGTTTGATCGCTCCCATAGCTGCGAAGCAAGGTGCGCATAAGAGGTTGAATACCAAGAAGGAGTATGCTGCTACTGCTGTCATGGTTGTTGCCAGTGTTCCCCAGATCTCTGCTCCGTCTTCTGCAACTTCTGCAAATCCAAAGAGTACACCGAAGGTTGCTACTACGTTCTCTTTTGCGATCAGTCCTGTTACTGCTGCGACTGCCATTTTCCAGTTACCCCAGCCAAGTGGTGCAAAGATTGGTGCGATCACGCCACCGATTGCTGCTAAGATACTGTCGTCTAACTGCTCTGCTTCTAACATTGTGAAGCTGCCGTCTACCCAGCCGAATCCCTGTAAGAACCAGAGTATGATGGTAGAAAGTAAAATGATCGTTCCTGCTTTTTTAATGAAGGACCATCCACGCTCCCACATGCTGCGGAGTACATTTCCAACAGTTGGCATATGGTATGCCGGAAGCTCCATTACGAATGGTGCAGGCTCTCCTGCGAACATTTTTGTTTTCTTTAAAATAATACCTGAGCAAATGATTGCTGCGATACCTACGAAGTATGCACTCCAGGAAACCCATCCTGCATTATCGAAGAATGCTCCTGCGATCAATGCAATGATCGGAAGTTTTGCGCCACAAGGAACGAAGGTTGTGGTCATAACGGTCATCTTACGGTCTCTGTCGTTCTCGATGGTACGGGAAGCCATAACACCAGGAACTCCACATCCGCTACCGATCAGCATCGGGATAAAGGATTTACCGGAAAGTCCGAATTTACGGAAAATTCTGTCCATGATAAATGCAACTCTCGCCATGTATCCACAGGACTCTAAGAATGCAAGGAAAATGAACAGTACTAACATCTGTGGAACGAATCCAAGAACTGCTCCAACTCCACCAACTACTCCGTCTGCGATCAGACTTGTAAGCCAGTCTGCACAGTGAATGCTTTCTAATGCACTTGTGACACCCGGAACAATCCACTCACCAAAAGAGTGTGTCATTGGTCCAGTCGGTAAGAAGTGCTCCGACTGTTGTAACGGATACATAGTATACAACAAACATAACTGCTGCAAAGATCGGTAATGCTGCCCATCTGTTTGTTACAATTCTGTCAATCTTATCCGATACGGACAGTTCTGATTTTTTGTTCTTTGTACAGCAATCTCCAATAATGGAAGAAATGTATACATAACGCTCATTTGTGATAATACTCTCGGTATCATCATCTAAGCTGTCCTCTAACTGTTTGATGATGTCAGAAACATCCGGAACTACTTTCATCTGCTCCTGGATCTTGTCATCTTTCTCTAATAATTTGATGGCAAAGAAACGTTTCTGCTCCTGTGGAACACCGCTGTCAAGTCTGTTCTCTACATCTTCAACTGCTTTTTCCACTACAGCGTCAAACTCGTGTACTCTTGCATTTGCTGTCTTTTTCTGAGCTAATGCGACTGCTTTTTCTGCTGCCTTTGAAATTCCCGTGCCTTTTAATGCAGAGATCTCAACGACTTCACAACCGAGTTTTTCACTTAACTTATTGATATGTATCTTATCACCGTTTTTCTCTACGACATCCATCATGTTGACTGCCATAATGACCGGAATACCAAGTTCCATCAACTGTGTGCTAAGATACAGGTTTCTTTCGATATTTGTACCGTCTACGATGTTTAAGATCACATCCGGTCTCTCATTGATCAGGTAATTTCTTGCCACTACTTCTTCTAATGTATATGGTGACAAAGAGTAGATACCCGGAAGGTCCATGATAACAACATCCTTATGACCTTTTAATTTTCCTTCTTTTTTTCTCTACGGTTACACCCGGCCAGTTTCCAACGAACTGGTTAGAACCTGTCAATGCGTTGAACAATGTTGTTTTTCCGCTGTTCGGGTTACCCGCTAACGCAATTTTTACTGCCATTCTCTAAAACTCCTTTTCCTATTTTATCTCATTGCGATTGGTTATGCCTGATTTCTGTTGGTTTTAACTATTATTTGTTTTTTTGCTAACCTATGGGCAAAAAAAATTTAGCCCTCAATTTCGATCATTTCTGCATCTGCTTTTCGCAAAGATAATTCGTAACCTCTTACGGTAACTTCCACCGGATCACCTAATGGTGCTACCTTACGGACATATACGTCCACACCTTTTGTGATTCCCATATCCATGATACGTCTTTTTTACCGGACCTTCTCCGGCAAGTTTTTTTTGACTTTGACCGTTTTTCCACACGGTACATCCCTTAAAAGTTGCCATGTTCACTCCTCTTTCTTACACTAAGATTTTATTTGCCATATCCTTTCCGATTGCGACTCTGGAATCTTTTTACATTCACAATCATGTTGCCGCCAATCTCAGATACGACCGTAACCATTCCTCCGGTTACGAAACCAAGATTCTCAAAAGGAATCTTCTTGTTTCCTCTTTTCCACCAATTTTTTTGATTACATTTGGTTCGCCTGTCGGCACCATCGTTAATGGCATACTCATCATCCTCTTTTTCCTTTTCTGTAAGACTAATTGATAATGATTTTCATTTATTTCGATGTTAGTATATGCTAACTATCATTAGTTGTCAAGAACTTTATTGATAACTTTTTCTCAAAAAAGTTTTGATTAACTACCTTAAGGTATGCTATAATATATCAAATGAGGAGGGTTTTGCACATGACAATGAACGAATCAGCAGAAAACTATTTAGAAACGATCTTAGTTCTCAGCCATTCCCTTCCGGTTGTCCGGTCTGTAGATATCGCCAATGAGATGGGATTTAAGAAATCAAGCGTCAGCGTTGCAATGAAGAACCTGCGCGAAAACGGATATATTCTTGTATCGGATTCCGGTTTTATCACTTTGACAGACAGTGGAATGGAAATTGCAGAAATGATCTATGAACGTCACACTCTGCTCTCTACCTGGTTAGAGACGCTTGGCGTGGATAAAGAAATCGCTGCACAGGATGCATGCAAGATGGAACATGTCATCAGTAAAGAAAGTTTTGACGCAATTAAACGCCACATCGGTTAGATGTGGCGTTCTTTTTTCACTTCTTCATTTTTCTTAAAAATACCAGATAACATATTGTAAAAAAGATGATCCCGTAAACGGATGCCAATGGAACGGCATAACCGATCGTTGTTAAGGTCGCACCTTTTTGTATACTGAACAGATAAGAAAGCGGGACACGCACTAAAAAGGATGCGCTGATCCCCTGTACCATAACCGGGATTGTCTTTCCATGTCCGTTAAAATACCCGATGTAACTGAATACCAGACAGGTCAGGATCGCTTCCGGTGCAAATCCTTTCAGATACTCTGCCGATCTTGCTATGAATGCCTGATTTCCTGTAAAGAGTGCGGATGGAATATCGCCTCTGAAAAAACTGAGTGCCGATACAAAGATTCCGATCGTGACTCCTAACAACATTCCGGTACGCATTGCTTTTCTTGCCCGTTCCTCTTTTCCTGCTCCGACATTCTGTGCCACAAAAGCTGACATGGACTGCATCAGTGAGGATGGGATCAGCATGATAAACGATACTACCTTCTGTGCAATTCCATAGCCGGAAGATGCCTCTAATCCCATTCCGTTGATGATCGCACACAGGATCAAAAATGAAATGTTTGTCAAAAATTCCTGTAATGCGATCGGAAATCCCACTTTTTAAAAAGTTGCGGATTTCGGAACTAAAGCAGATATCCTTTTTCGAAAAATGAAACGGAAACTGCTGTTTTTTTATAATTGCCAGGGACATGACCACACTGACAAGCTGCGCTAAGATCGTCGCTAATGCCGCACCTGCCACATTCATTTTAAAAACGGCTACAAAGACTAAATCCCCTACAATATTGACCACACATGCGATCGCCACAAAGATCAACGGCAGTCTGGAATTTCCAAGGCCACGGAAAATTCCACTGATCACATTATATGCTACCACAAATAAGATACCCGCTCCGCAGATCCTGATATAAGTAACGGTCAGATCATACGCTTCTTTTGGAGCATTCAGCCAGGAGGCAAACTGTGGTGCAAATGCTAACAGTAATATCATCAGTGCCGCTGCCATAATGGCAAAAAATACGATCGCACCGCCGATCACTTTTCCGATCCGCTCATGTCTGTTCTCTCCTAAATAACGTCCGATCAGAACCGTCACGCCCATCGTCAGTTCGGAAATTACGAATGTCACAAGATTAATGACATTGCTTCCTGTCGATACCGCCGATATCCCGGCATCTGTTCCAAACTGTCCCACCACTAAAAGGTCTACTGCTCCATACATTGCCTGCAGTACCAGCGCTCCTAAGATCGGTATCATAAAACGTATCAGCTTATTCGCAATACTCCCTTGCGTAAAGTCACCTGCTAATGCTTTTTCTTCCATTGTAACTTACTACTCCTTTTTTGTATCTTTCTACAATCCTGCTTTTTTCTATTGAAAATATTTTTTGCAGTATTCAAAGATAAATCCATAAATGTCTGCATTTTGTCCAAATCTCCATATAACAGATGATTTGAATGTGGGAACTCGACATAATCATACGATACCCCATTCTTTTTCCAATGCATCGATCAGGTATTCTTTCTGATCTGCCGGAACACAGTGGTCTTTCAGCCCATACCCGATCAGTGTCGGTACGGAATCCTCACCGACCAAACATGTCGGTGATATTTTTTTTATTTCCTGCCGGTATTCCTGCACACTCAGTTCCTTTCCGGTCATCATCTGGTAAAATTCTTCTTCTGATCCTAAATTGTCCGATTTCATCAGACTGCCCCAGTCCTCTGCCACAAAATAAGTCGGTGCTGCCAGCTCAAATACAAATCTGACCGGTATGGCAGAATTGCCACCATAAGCCAGATTCATCGCCAGTGTTCCGCCCGCAGACACTCCACTGGCTGCCATGCCGGTGACCCGGTATCCCAACTCTTCTGTCTCTTTTTTAATGGCTTTTACTGCATTTTCGATTTCTTCATTCATCAGAAATAAAGATGCCTCTTTTCCCTGGTTCTGCAGCGTATAATCTACACTTGCCGTAAGATATCCCTTTGACGCATAATATCTGCACCAGATATCTCCATCACCTTTAGCACCGGAATTAAAACTTCCACCGTGGATATATAAGATCAGATACTGTTCTTTTTCTTTGTCCAGATTTGCCGGAACATACAGATTGTAGGTATTTCCGTTTTCATTCTCATAATCTAAATCCACATAAACCGTTCCGACACTGTCATCCCACTCTGTTTCCATCAGCTTCATAGGAGCAAATTCTAACCGATGGATATTGATTTTAAAACTGATAAAAAAGACGACACAGAATGTCAGAACAAACAGCAGATATTTTAATATTTTTTTCATACAACCCGGTTCAATACCAGCCTGCCACAGAGTGCTCCTAACACGATGGCAGCTACAATAATGATGCCTAAGATCAGAAAATCTCTCTTTTTCATACATTTTCTCCGTTCATTGCCTCTTATCTTTCTTAGTATAACATAAGATTTTGTTTTTTTATTGACAAATTTGCGACCACCGTCTATAATATCCCTCGTAAAAAATAATTGCATAAGACAGTTCGTGACCATCCTGTCTCTAAACAAAACTAGGGATTCGATAGAAAATCCTCTGATTTTCTATTTTTTTTTGTGACTGATGCTCCTATATGCAAAAGCCACAAACTATTTTGTTCTGTATGGCACGCTTTGCGTGCCTTTTTTACTCTATAGGATCAGGGTGTCAAAAGGCGGCTCACAACTTAGTGGCTGGCAACTTGCACAAAACCGGGACTGCTTTTGTGACTTTGGGAGAAAATTAGTAAATCTTAGTCTGCCTGTTCATAGATAGTGTTTTGCTGCCATGGACGGCAGCAAAAGTCTTAACACCCCATGGACGGGGTGTTTAAGACGTACACGTCACTCCATCGTAACCTGACTCAGGCAGACTTAGATTTTCTTATTTTCGTACAACGGAACAAAATAGACTTGGCTTTGTGCAAGTTGCCAATCAAAAAACTTGAAACTGCCTTTTGACACCTTAATCCTATAGAGTAAAAAGTCCTTCGGGCGAAGATGTACACGTTCTGCAATTTAGGAGGAATCAACATGCCAAATGAATTATTGTTAATCTTATCACTGCTCCTTACATTTTCTTTTGTACTGGCAGCGTTCTACTTTTTTAAGGAACAGGGACTTTTTCTCTGGACCACGATCGCAACGATCGCGGCAAACATTGAAGTGCTGATCATTGTCAACGCCTTCGGTATGGAAATGACGTTAGGCAATATCCTGTTTGCTTCAACTTTTTTAGTGACCGATATCCTAAGTGAACTCTATGGAAAAAAAGAGGCTCAAAAAGCCGTCTATTTAGGAATCGCTACCTCTGTCATTTTTATCTGTATCAGTCAGTCCTGGCTGCTCTACACACCGAATCAGAATGATTTTGTCATGCCGTCCATGAAGACCATTTTTTCTAACACCCCAAGACTCATGCTGGTGGGTATCTTAGTCTATGTCATTGTCCAGCTTTTCGATGTATGGCTCTATCATAAATGGTGGGATTTTACAAATCGGAAATGGGGAGATGCCCGTCGGTTCTTATGGCTTCGCAACAACGGTTCTACTCTAGTGTCACAGGCACTGAACACGATCCTTTTTAACGTTGGTGCATTCTGGGGCATCTACAGTGCAAAGACCATTGTTTCTATTGCGCTGTCAAGCTATGTCATTTTCTTAGTGACCAGCCTTGCCGATACCCCGTTTGTGTATCTTGCCAGATATTTGAAAGATAAAAATATTTTCTTCCGTGCAGGTCGGGACTAACGTCCCCTGACCTGTGGGGGAATTCTTCTTATATTGTTCTTCTGAAAATCTCCAGTTCACGACTTCAAACCAGTCTTTGATATAGTCTGCCCGCACATTAAAATGTTTTAAATAATAAGCATGTTCCCAGACGTCAATGACTTAAAACCGGTGCAAGATTTCCTGCAAGCGGTGTATCCTGATTTGCCGTTGTGAGTATTTTTTAATTTTCCCTGCGGATCGGTCACAAGCCACGCATAGCCGGATCCAAATACCGATAGTGCTGCTCCGGTAAATTCTTCTTTGAATTTTTCATAGCTTCCATATTGTCTGTCAATTGCTTCCGCTAACTCTCCCTGTGGCCTTTGTCCATGTTCTTTTGATAATCCGTTAAAATAAAAACGATGGTTATAGACTCCTCCCGCATTATTTCTGATCTGTGTACGGATCTCCATCGGCATACTCTCTAAGTTGCACAAAAGCTGTTCTAACGTAAAGGTCTGTAAAAACGGATAGTCCCGCAGTGCTCTGTTCAGATTGTCCACATAGGTCTGTAAATGCTTATCATGGTGCAGATACATAGTCTGAATGTCAATAAACGGCTCCATCGCCTTATAGGAATATGGCAACGGCTCATTGATAAATTTGTAATACTCCTGCATAACGTCTCCAAAGCAGTTCTTCCTGTTAGTTTATGCATTTTATGCCCGATTGACTATGTAATTACCGATACAGTACCACAATATCTCCCTCGTGGATCTTGGTGCTTCCACTTGGGATCAGATTTTCTTCTCCGCGTTTTACAAGTGCGATCAACTGATTCTGCGGCAGATTCAGTTCCCGTATCCGCTGCTCACACCATGGATTATTTTTTTCGATCAATACTTCCTCTAAATGTTCATCTTCTTTCGATTCATATGCCGGAACGCTGAGTATCACACTGTCCTCTGCTAAGATCCTGGTGTCTCCGTTCGGGATCATCGTATCTCCGTCCCGCTTGATCATCAATGCCAGTGCTCCGGTCGGGATGCTGACTTCACAGATCTTGTGGTTTTCCCAGTTATGTCCCTTTGGGATATACATTCGCATCAGTGTCATTGCCGATTCTTCCTGATAGTCGTTGAATGTCTTGCTGACATCCGCAGAATTGTCTACCATATCTAATTTTTCTGCTACCTTTGGGATCAACGTACCCTGAAAGCTACGGAAAGCAGTGCCACCATAAATACGATGTGGAACAGGTCTAAGGAGATATCTCCGCCGCCTGCAATGACCATGATCGCAAACACGATAGATGCCGCTCCCCGAAGCCCCGCCCAGGAAACCAGCAGACACTGCCGGATACTGCACCGGAATGGAAGCAGGATGCCAAATACAGCGATCGGTCTTGCCACAAAAGTAAGAAATAATGCAATGAATAATGCCGGTATCATAATGTCCGGCATTCTATGCGGAAATGCCAACAGTCTAACAGGAAGAAGATCAAGATCTGTGCCAGTCCTGTCACTCCGTCAAAAAACGGGATCAGGATATTTTTATTCCGGATACGGCTGTTTCCTAACAGGATTCCCAACAGATATACACTCAGATAAGAGTTCCCCCCGATCAGCTCTGCCAGTCCAAAGGAAAAGATCACGATCGCAATGACAAAGATGGTCTCTAATCCCTCCGGGATAAAATTCGTCTTTGTCAAAAGTACGATTCCGATCAGTGCTATTACCACTCCGACTAAGATACCCAATGCTAACTGCATAAAGATCATCAGCGGGATATTTCCCGTATCGGATTTTCCAAGCAGTGAAATCCCGATCATCGTCAACAGATAGGACATCGGATCGTTACTTCCACTCTCAATCTCTAATAAGGAAGCCGTTCCATCTCTTAAGTTCAGATGTTTGCCCCTTAAAATAGAAAAAACACGCTTGCCGCATCCGTAGAGGAAAGAACGGCGCCGATCAAAAAGCTCTCTACATAGGAAAAATGTAATACAAAATGGCAGAATACTCCGGTCAGCCCTGCCGTGACCAGAACGCCTAATGTGGAAAGTATCGTCGCTCTGACTGCCACACATTTCGCACTCTGCTATTTTGTATTAAATCCACCATAAAACATAATAAAGACTAAGGCAGCGGCACAAACCTTTTCTGCCACCCCATAGTTATCAAATTGAATTTTGAATAGTCCGTCACATCCAAAAATCATTCCTACTGCCATAAATAAAATAAGGGCAGGCATTCCGAACTTACCGGAAAACCGGTCTGCCAGAATACAGGAAAACAAAATAGCTGCAATTAATAAATACCCAAATGTCATACTCCTGTCCTTTCTTTTTTGTCTGTTTACAAGTTCCTGTTACTTTATAGACCCTGCAAAATATTTTTTATATCTTTATTGCATCTTATAAAGGAAAGAAAAAGCCCTGCTTGGGCAGGGTTTTACTTCTTTGTACTGTTATTATAGTAATGGATTTCGCAAAATATGTCAAACGTAACTGCCGTGGAGCAAGGAATCCACGGCAGTTGTCTGATAAAAAGGGGGTAATACTATTTTGGGGTATGGCTTGTTTATGTTAAACCGATTAAACCTGTACGAATGCCGGTGTGTCTGCCGGTGCATTGACAAGTTCTTTCAGTTCAGCATCTAATTTCAGCAGTGTAATAGAATATCCTGCCATATCAATAGATGTCATGTAGTTGCCAACAAGTGTCTTTGCTACTTTGATGTTCTTCTCTGCTAATACCTCAGATACTCTCAGGTTTGCAAGATAGAGTTCCTGTAAAGGAGTTGCACCAAGACCATTTACCATAACAGCAACTTCGTCGCCTGCATTGTAAATGCCTTCTGCTAAAATTTTCTCTAATAATGTATCTGTTGTCTCAGCAACGCTACGGATCTTCTCTCTGTGTGTTCCCGGTTCGCCATGGATTCCCATTCCGATCTCTACTTCGTCATCAGCAAGCTCAAAACTTGGTTTTCCTGCTGCCGGCACGGTACAAGGAGCAAGTGCCATTCCCATGGAACGTACATTTGCGATAACTTTTTCTGCTACTGCTTTTACTTCTGCTAAGCTGCCGCCTTTTTCTGCACATGCACCTGCACATTTATGTACAAAGATGGTTCCTGCAATACCTCTTCTTCCGGTTGTCCATGTACTGTTCTCTACAGCAACATCATCATTAACAACAACTTTTTCTACTTCGATGCCTTCGTCTGCTGCCATCTCTGCTGCCATCTCGAAGTTCATAACATCACCGGTGTAGTTCTTAATTACTAAGAGAACACCTTTTCCACCGTCTGCTGCTTTGATCGCTTCATAAACCTGATCCGGTGTCGGAGATGTAAACATAGCACCTGCTACTGCTCCGTCTAACATACCTTTTCCAACGTATCCGCCATGTGCCGGCTCATGTCCGCTTCCACCGCCACTGATCAATACAACTTTGCCCTGTGATCCGTTTGCACGGACAAGTACGTCACATCCGTCTACTCTTTTCACATAATCCGGGTGAGCAGCCACCATTCCGTTTAACATCTCGTCTACAATATTGTCTGGGTTATTAATCATTTTCTTCATAAGGGTATTTCCTCCTTTTTCGTTTTGTGATTTTTATGTTACTTATTTATAAAGCAAAAACCGTGCCAACTTTTTTCTTTTTTTTCTGTTTTTTCACATCTTTTTTGCTTTAGGGTTCTGATTGTTTGGTATTTATTACCCAATTGATACTTTTTACCAGGTTCATTCTTACCAACCGCTTATAACAGACTCTGTAAGTATTCCCGTACCTCTTCGGTGGTCGTCAGTGACAGAATCTTATCTACATCACAGATCCCACTTTCAAGATTGCGGATCTGCTCTTTTACGACCGGTGCCTGGGAAGCGCTCATGCTGAGTTCATCAATTCCCAGTGCTAACAGAAATGGAAGTGCCAGTTTGTCTCCTGCCATCTCACCACACATGCCTGCCCAGATACCTGCTTCATGTGCCGCCGTGATCACTCTGTGGATAGAATGAATCACTGCCGGGTTGAAGTAATCATACAGATAGCTGACGGACTGGTTTCCGCGGTCTACCGCTAAGGTATACTGTACTAAATCATTCGTACCGATACTGAAAAAATCTACATGTTTTGCAAATAACGGTGCCATGACTGCGGATGCCGGTGTCTCTACCATGATACCGACCGGAACATCTTCTGCGAACGGTATGTTTTCTTTTCGCATCTCTTCTTTGACTTCTTCGATCAACTGCTTCGTCTCTAAGATTTCCGATAACATGGTAACCATTGGGATCATGATCGCCAGTTTTCCATAGAGTCCCGCTCTTAAGATACTGCGAAGCTGCACTTTGAACATTTCTTTTTGCTGTAAACAAATCCGGATTGCCCTGAAACCTAAGAACGGGTTGTCCTCTTCTTCTAAGCTCAGGCAGTCACAATGCTTGTCACCACCGATATCCAAAGTACGGATCACACACAGGTTTCCTTCTGCCTGTTCTGCAACAGAACGGTAGGCTGCTACCTGTTTTTCTTCATCCGGCAGCTGTGCGGATTCCATGAATAAAAACTCGGTCCGGTAAAGTCCGACTCCATGACATCCATACTCTACTGCCTTTTCCATGTCGGTTGGTCTGCTGATATTTGCTGATACCAGTATTTCTTTTTCCATCCGTTGTCACTGCTGGCTGCTTTGCTTTGCCCATCAGATATTTTCTCTGCTCTTCCTGCTTTTGAACCTGCTCTTTATAGCGGTTCAGCTCTTCTTCGGAAGGTTTTAAGATGATCTCGCCTTTTACTGCATCTACGATGATATCATCGCCGTCTGCAATTTCGGTCTCATCTAACTCCACACCAACCATGGTCACAAAGCCTTTTGCCTTGGCTATGATTACAGTATGGGAGGTCTTACTTCCGCTTCCTAACAGGATTGCTTTGACCTGCTTTTCGGAAAGTCCCGCCATGATGGACGGTTCAATGTCCTTTGCACATAATATGACATCTGCACCTACTACGGAAAACTCTTTCATATGAAGCAATTTTCTTAAAAGCCGGTTACCGACATCTACAATATCCTTCTGTCTTTCACGCAAATACTCATCGTCAATCTCTTCAAACATTGCCTTAAAATATTCTACAGCTTTTAAGACTGCCTATGGCGCTGGACATTTTCTGCTCGATATAACCAAGAATCGCATCTTCAAAAGTAATGTCGTCAATCATCAGTTGATGCGCCTCTATAATCTCTGCCTCATTTTCTGATAAGCTGTCCCTGTCTTCTAACAGGCTGTCTAAATCATCTTTTGCCAGCGTGTGCGCTTCCTGATATCTCTTCTTCTCTTCTTCCTCAGTGCCTGTCATATAGCGTTTAATCTGTTCCTCATAGTCTGCATTGAGAAATTGGATTTTTCCAATTGCAACTCCTTCTACCACAACATTACCTATCTTATGCATCTGCTCCACCTCTAGTCCTCATAAAAATGGTTTTTGAACATGTCATCAAGCTGCGTAAAGACTTCTTCTTCATCCTCGCCGGAAACGGTCAGTGTTACTTCTGTTCCGTTTTTAGCTCCTAATGTTGTCAACATTAATACGCTTTTACCATTTGCTTTTTTTTTGTTGCTGTTGCTATGGTTACATCACTTTTATGCTTTCCGACCAGCTTTTGCAATATCTGCTGCCGGTCTTGCATGGATTCCCATCTTATTTGTAATTGTATATGTTGCTGATTTCATTCAATCACCTCTTCGTTTATTTTTTGTTCTGAATTTTATTCCAGTTTTGATACCTGTTTTGCCAATTCAGCCGCTTCAACGACTTCTTTTTTAAGTTACCACCGATCGCTGCCTGTACTGCCGCACTGATGGTGCCCTCTAAAATCGGAGCATCTGCAATCTGAACCGGAATATCTTCCTCTAACAAATCAATTGCCATCTGGGAACTTAAAATACCGCTTCCCAAATCTGCCAGTAAGACTACGCCATCTCCGCCGTTTGCCTGTTCAATGCCCTCTTTGATGCGGATCGCATCGGTTCCGATACTTCCGTCTTCCATTCCGACGACAGCTACAACACGGTGATCCTTTCCTGCCATCTGTACTGCCAGTTCATAGATACCTTCTGCTGCTTTTTTACTATGAGATACGATTAATACTCCTACCATGTCCCCTGTCTCTCTCCTGTATGCTTTATTTATTCTCCAGATAAAAATCACGGATTGCTTCTAATGTAATGGTTGCGGAGGTTGCACCCGATCCTGATGTCCGATACTGCGGTCTCCTAAATAACTTGCTCTTCCTTTTTGTTGCACGGATGGTCTTTGTAAATTCAACACCCTCCCTTGCTGCTTCACACATTGCATTTAAACATGCCTCAGCGTCATCACCATTTTCCATTCCTTTTGTCAAAAGCATCTAATGCCGGCTCTAATGCATCCAGCATGGTCTTTTCTCCTTTGACTGCTTTTCCGCGCATCTTGATACCGCCGATGACTTCTGTCAACATTGCCTTTGCATCTTCTAAAGTAATGGATGTTTTTCCTTTGACTGCTGCTCCGGCTTTCATATAAGCGGTTCCGTAAAGTGGTCCGGAAGCTCCTCCTACTTTAGAAAGAAGAACCATACCAACTTTTTTCAATACTACTCCATAATCTTCCTCATCCTCCGGAAGCTGTTTCATAACCTCTGTAAAACCTCTTGCCATGTTGACACCGTGGTCTGCGTCACCGATCTCTCTGTCAAGGTCTGTTAAAAAGTCTTTGTTTTCTACGATTGCGTCACTGATTTTTTGCATACACTGATATATTTTTGTAGCCATTTTAAAACCTCCTGTCGTTATTTTTTTCTGTTGTTTATTTATATAGCAAATTTCGTGCCAAGTTTTTTGTGTGGAAATTTATTTTTTATTTTTTTTAGTTATTGGGGATTATTCTTATTGATTTAGGAGGATTCATACAGGCGGTATTTAGCAGATGTTTTCCGGGGTGTTGAGACAGCCGGCACCCGGCAGATATTCCAAGGTTCCTTGTGCAGACCATTCCGATGAACCTCTGAATGCAGGAAATGCGCCGCCAGTGGGCGACGCATTTCCCTGAGTTTCATCTCCATTGCACAAAAGTCTCCTGTCATATCTGCCGGGTGCCGGCTGTCATATACGCTGTGAATCTGAATCTGGCATAAAAAACTGCTGACGAAACGGTTATGATAAATAAATATATATATATAAATACTATATAACTATTTTTTTATGTTCAAAAAATCTTGATTTTGGATTGGACGGATTGTAGACGGAAGGTTGTGTTTATTATGAGGCAAAAGATGGCTCACAACTTAGTGGCTGGCAACTTGCACAAAACCGGGACTGCTTTTGTGACTTTGTGAGAAAATTAGTAAATCTTAGTCTGCCTGTTCATGTATAGTGTTTTGCTGCCATGGACGGCAGCAAAAAGTCTTAGCACCCCACGGACGGGGTGTCTAAGACGTACACGTCACTCCATCACAGCCTGACTCAGGCAGACTTAGATTTTCTTATTTTCGTACAACGGAACAAAACAAACCCGGTTTTGTGCATCTCCCAACCCCAAAACTAGAAACCTCCTTTTAACACCCTAATCCTATAGCGAAAAACAAGACTTCACTTTGGGATTTTTTCCCTAATGTGAAGTCTTGTTGGGAATTATGACTATAGGTTGGGAATTTTTACCCAACGCTATTCTTCTATGTGATATTTTCTCGCTTTTGCTGCCACGGTCTTATGGGTCAGTCCCAATGCTTTTCCGGCGGCGTTATAGCTTCCGTATTTTTTAAGTGCCTTTCTTATGATCTCACGCTCATAATATTCCCATGGCATGATCTCGTCATTTCCTGTTACGATCTCTTCCGCGGATGTTTTTCCTAAGGACAGTCCTGCGTCATAAAGTCCGTTTTCCGTGACTGCCTCCGACGGTACCTCATCATTTACAGAGGTGTGATAATTTTCACTGATGTAGTGTGGCAGATCTTCTTTTTTGCACTTCCCTGCCATCTGCTAAGATATTGATACGTTCCATGACGTTTTCTAATTCACGGATATTTCCCGGCCAGGAATAGTGGATCAGGGCATCCATGGCTTCGCCACTCAGCTTCTTTGGCTCACAGCCTAATTCTTCTGCAATTTTTATTCAAAAAATATTCCGACAGTACCGGTATGTCCTCCCGGCGCTCCCGAAGCGGCGGCAGCCAGATTGGAATAACGTTCAGACGATAGTAAAGATCCTCTCTGAATTCTCCGTTTTCGACTAATTCTTCTAAGTTTCGGTTCGTTGCTGCAATAATTCTTGCATCCACGGTGATCGTGCGGTCATCGCCAACCCGCTGAAATTCTTTTTTCTTGGGATGACACGCAGCATTTTTTGCCTGCATGGATTTATCGAGTTCTCCAATCTCATCTAAAAAAATGGTACCTTTATCGGCAAGTTCAAATTTACCGATCTTGGTCTTTATCGCTCCGGTATAAGCACCTTTGACATGACCAAACATTTCACTTTCCAATAAATTTTCCGGGATCGCCGCACAGTTGACACGGATAAACGGCTGTGTGGCACGTTCACTCGAATAGTGGATCGCCTCTGCGATCAGTTCTTTTCCGGTGCCACTCTCTCCACGGATCAGGACATTAAAATTATTGTCCGCCGTCTTGGCTGCTAATTTCATGGCATCGTAAAGTTTGTTGCTGACTCCTACGATCCGGTTGAAAGCAGGGTTTAATTTTTTACGGCGGTGCAGCTCTTCCTCCAAGTATTCTGTCTTTGCGGAAAGATGACTGATACGGTCGATCAGTTCTTCTATCTCACTTAAATTTTTTACAACGGAAATTCCTCCGGTGATCTGCTGATTGACAATGATCGGAACGATATTTGCCACTACGCTTTTGCCGTTTTTTCTTCTGGCTGATCTCGCCCATGATCTTCTGTCCTTTTTCTAAGACCCGCATACGGCTTCCATTTGGAGATATCTCATGGATGTTATCGCCCTCAGAAATATTTTCTCCGGTAATTTCATTATAGGAACCATTAATATAGGTAACGGTACCTTCTCTGTCAAACACACAGATCCCGTCCTGTACGGCTTCTAATATCTGAAGATATCGCTCCTTTAGCTCTTTGACTTCTTCAAATTCCCACGAAATCTGTACCAGCCTCGACACATCTTCAAAGGTACTGATGGCTCCTTTGATCTCATCATTTTCAATAATTGGTGTCGTATTTACTACAATGGTCGATTTGCCGATCTCTCTCGTATAACCCAAGATCGGTTCTTTGGTATCTACGACCTCCGGCAGTCTGGAATCCGGGAAAACTTCTGTCACTTTTCTTCCAAGCACCTCTCTTGCCGGAATCCCAAACAAATGCTCTGCCTCTGTATTATAGATAATGATCGTGTGCTGGTTGTCTACGACTAAAAGTCCGCTCTCGATGTTACTGTAGACATTTTCTGCCGTGATGACATTATCCTGCAACAAATTGTCCACCTGATTCAGTTCTGACTGGCTGATATTAAAATCACCCTCTAAGAACTGCTTCATCTCTTTCGATGCTTCTTCTGCCTGCTCTCCTTCGGTCACTAAGTAGATCTCTTCGCCTTTTTTTGACCTTCAACGCCGTTACTAATAAAATACTGGTCAGCGGTACGTTGTGCAGTCCCTCTCTGTGTACGGAATAGAGTACGTTATATTCATTTTGCAGACGATCTGCCTTTTGTACAATGGTCGCTGCCACACGGACATGGATACCTTTTTCATAATGTATCGTTACTTTTTCTTCAATTCTCTGTGTCTTACTCATGCATTTCCTGCCTTTTCTCTTTACACATTTCCTTTCGCATCTGCGTATTTGGTATCTGCATCTGCTCTCTATATTTTGTCACGGTTCTTCTCGATATCCGAATCCCCTTTTTTTCTAACTGCTCTGCGATTTTTGCATCCGATAATGGTTTTTGCTTATTCTCGCTGCGGATAATCTCCTGAATACAGGTCAGCACATTGCAGTTATTTCCATCGGAGGTTTTATTGGAAAAGAAATTTTTAATTCAAAAAATCCCCCAGCGGCATTCTAAATATTTATCCCGCACTGCCCGGCTGACGGTTGACTCATGGACATCCAGTTCCTGTGGCAATGTCTAAAAGGTTCATTGGTTTTAAAGAGGCTTTTCCTTTTTCAAAGAACTCTCTTTGCCAGTCCACGATCGCCTCTGCTACTGCTGCAAGTGTCTCTTCTCTCTTTCCGATATTCCGGAGCAGTATTTTTGCCTTCTGATACTGTTCTTTTAAATATTTATTTTCCTCGCTGCTGTGCACCTGCCCTAACATTGGTAAATATTCCCTGTTCAGTTCTAAGGTATGTACTTTTTCTTTATTTAAAATGATCCGGTAACCTTTTTCATCTTCTTTTACCGTAATATCCGGATAAATGTATTCGTTTCTGTTTGCACATCCATAACCTCTTCCCGGCACAGGTTCTAATTCTTCCTTAATATATTGGATCGTTTTTGTGATCTCTGCCGTTGTAAGTCCGGTCTGTTTGCTGATCTGCGGGATCTTATTCTGTGCTATTTCATCTAAATATTTTTCGATCAAAAGACGTGCCTGTCTTTGCATCTGTTCTTCGCCCTCCACCTGTAACAACAAACACTCTTTTAAATCTCTTGCAAAAACGCCACACGGCTCTAATGTCTGCATAAAACGGATTTCCCGCTCTAACTCTTCTTTCGATAGTCCGATGCCTTTTGCTAACTCATCCATGTCCATTTTTAAATATCCTGACTCTTCTAAACACTCGATCAGATATTTGCCTATTTTCTGGCGACGTGGACTGATTTTTTGTATATAACTGCATACGCAGATATTCTGCTAATTCGGTATCCTCGCTCTTTTCATCCGCTATCGCATTGAGATACGACTGATAATCGGTATCTTCCGTCTTTTTTTTTCTGCTGTAATAGCCGATCCCTTCCCCCCTGCGAACGGCGAACCTCTTTTTTTTTTCAGGCTCTTTTGCATAGTCTAACATCGGGTTTGAAAGAACTTCTTCCTCAATACACTGGTTCAATTCTTCGGTTCCCATCTGCAAAACGGATAAGGACTGCTCCATCTGCGGGGTAAGTGCAAGTTTCTGCGTCTGTTGGATAGAGACATCCATTCCAAGCTGCATGGCAATCACCTCATTTTTATGATTTGACTCATTTCACTCATTATAGCATATCCTTTAGGGAAAGGGATAGCTTTTTTTGACTCCTGCGGATGCTCTTCAAACAATGTTTTTTTCGTTCGCTCTATCTCATCTTTTAACTCGCGTGCCGATAGCAGCCGACAGCCCTGTCCACGGATGATGATCTGTTCTAAGCCGTCGGAAGTTGCAACCGTGACGTTGTATTTTTTCCCATTTTCATGAGCAAATTTTTCAATATACTGGTCTGCGGTTTCCGCTTCTTTTGTAAAGACCACATGGATATTGTGATAGGTGCTGATCTCTGTCTTGTGTCCCTGCACCCGATAGGCATCAAACACGACGATCAAATTACATTTTTTCATTCCCTGATAATCACAGAGGACATCTAAGAGTTTTCCCCTTGCTCCGTCTATGCTTACCTGTGCTAAATCCTTTAAATCCTCCCATGCAAAGATTACGTTGTAACCATCCACTAACAGATATTCTTCCCGCACTTCCTGCTTTTTCGGCTTTGAAGTAGACTTATAATATTCCGGCACTTTCTTTTTCGGAAGAGTCTTTTGCTTTTTATTTGCACCAACGGACTGTGCGATAATGCGGTCTACCTCTTCCGTATCGATCCATGCATCGGTTTCCTCCGGTACCCGGTAAGCCGTCTGTTTTTCTTCGGAGGAATCTGACGGTTTTTCCTGCATAATGGATGGAAGATGCATATATTCCTTCACTTCGTACCACGGAACGAGAAAACCTGCTCCATGCGCACAGAATACGGAACCCGTCGGATGCAGTGTATCCCGTTCCGAATCATAACCGGTTGCCGCAAGCACTTCTTCCGTATTATGGCAGGGTGCATAACCCTTTAGCGTACATTGCAGTGTTCCGTTCCCTCTGGTATAGGCATGGACTTCCTTCTGGTAATCCCGCATGGTTCTGACCGGTGCCATTCCCGTAAGAATGGTTCTGTCAGCCTCTGTCTGCGGCAGTCCAAAGGTTCCATGCATCCGCTCGATATCTGTCATGGCACGTCCCACATTTTCCGATGGAAGTTCTAACCGATACTCATAATAGGGTTCTAACAAAACACTGTCTGCCTGCTTTAAGCCCTGACGGACGGCGCGGTACACCGCCTGTCTGAAATCTCCGCCCTCTGTATGCTTTAAATGTGCCTTTCCTGATACTAACGTAATACGGATATCGGTAATCGGTGCTCCGGTCAGAACCCCTCTATGCTCTGTTTCCATCAGATGTGTGAGGATCAGCCGCTGCCAGTTCCTGTCTAATAAATCCTCACTGCAGACAGACATACACTGCACACCGCTTCCCGGTTCTCCCGGCTCTAACAATAAATGTACCTCTGCATAATGGCGAAGCGGCTCAAAGTGTCCGACTCCCTCCACGGTATTTTGTATCGTTTCTTTATAGAGAATGTTTCCCTGTCCAAATTCCACTTCTGCGCCAAACCGTTCATAGATCAGTGTTTTCAAAACCTCTAGCTGGACTTCCCCCATCAACTGTACATGGATTTCCTGCAATGCCTCTTCCCATACAATATGAAGCTGTGGCTCCTCTTCTTCTAATTCCCGAAGTTTTGGCAATAAAAGGATCGGATCATCGCCTTCCGTTGGGATCACCTGATAATTTAACACCGGCTCTAAAACCGGAAGATACGTCCCCTGTTCCGCTCCGAGACCCTCGCCCGGATAGGTGTCGGACAGACCTGTCACCGCACAGATACTTCCGGCTTCTACTTCATTGACTGCCTCGTATTTTTCTCCCGAATAAATACGGATCTGGTTTACCTTCTGCCCCTCGATCACAGCTTTTACCTTTAGGCTTCCACCCGTGATCTTTAAATAGGTCAGACGGTTTCCTGCTTCATCTCTTGCGATCTTAAAGACCTTTGCTGCGAATGTGTCCGGATACTCCGGGACTTTTATCAGTTCCTGCATCTGCTCTAGGAATTCTTTTTTACTCCTTCTAACCGGAGTGCCGAACCAAAAAAACACGGAAAGAGCTGTCTTTCTAAAAACAGCTCCTGTAGCGTCTCCTTTTTTAATCTTCCTGTCTCTAAAAATTCTTCTAATGCATCCTCACTGCAGACTGCCGCTTCCTCATAAAAATGCACATCTCTTTTTGTAGAAAAATCCACGCAGCCTTCCTCTAAGACGTTCTTTAACTCCTGCAAAAGCACCTCTGCATCCGTTCCCTTCTGATCCATCTTATTGATAAATACAAAAGTCGGGATCTCATAACGTCTGAGCAGATTCCAGAGTGTTCTGGTATGTCCCTGCACTCCATCCGCTCCACTGATGACTAAGATCGCATAGTCTAAGACCTGCAATGTACGTTCCATTTCCGGAGAAAAAATCCACATGTCCAGGCGTGTCTAACAGTGTTACCTTCGTAGTCCCAAGTGGGAACACTGCCTGTTTTGAAAAGAATCGTGATCCCTCTTTCCCGCTCTAGGGCATAGGTATCTAAAAAGGCATCCCGATTATCCACTCTTCCCATGGTCCGGATTGCCCCACTGGTATATAACATTCCCTCCGATAAGGTTGTTTTTCCTGCATCCACATGTGCCAGTATTCCTACTACGATTTTTCCCATAGTCTTTCCCTTTTCCCTACTCTAATTCAAATGCTCCGGTATAGAGCTGATAATATCTTCCTTTTTGTTTGCAATCAGATCCTCATGTGTTCCACGTTCCATGATCCTGCCGTGTTCTAACACCATAATGACATCCGAATTGCGTACCGTCGAAAGTCTGTGTGCAATGACAAACACGGTCCTGCCTTCCAGCAGCGCATCCATACCTTTCTGCACAATCGCCTCTGTTCTGGTATCGATCGAAGATGTCGCCTCGTCCATAATCATAACCGGCGGATCTGCAACTGCAGCACGCGCGATCGATAAAAGCTGTCGCTGCCCCTGTGAAAGATTCTCCGCCATTTCCGGTCAGCATCGTATCATAGCCATCCGGCAGCCTGGTGATAAAATCATCTGCTCCGGCTAATTTTGCTGCCTCGATACACGCTTCATCCGATGCTTCTAAATTACCGTAACGAATATTTTCCATCACGGTTCCGGTAAAAAGATTCGTATCCTGTAATACCATGCCAAGGGAACGACGCAAATCCGATTTTTTTTGATCTTATTGACATTGATCCCGTCAAAACGGATCTTTCCGTCCTGAATATCATAAAAACGGTTGATCAGGTTCGTGATCGTCGTCTTACCCGCTCCGGTAGAACCGACAAATGCAACCTTCTGTCCCGGTTTCGCATAAAGCGTCACATTGTGAAGCACGGTCTTGCCCTCTTCATAGGCAAAGTCCACATCAAAAAAGCGCACATCTCCGGTCAGCTTCGTATAAGTGACCGTTCCTCCTCGCGGTGCGGATGTTTCCACGCCCACATTCCGGTACGTTCCTTACATTCCCCGAATGACTCCGTCCTCTTCTTTTGCACGGACTAAGGTGACATATCCCTCATCTGCTTCCGGTTCTTCATCGATCAGATCAAAAATCCTGCTTGCGCCTACCATACCCATAACTACCGCATTGACCTGCTGGGAAACCTGATTGATATTTCCCGCAAACTGTTTGGTCATATTTAAAAACGGCACTACGATGCTGATGGCAAACGGCAGTCCTGAAATGCTGACATTTGGCACTTTCAACATTAAAAACAATCCGCCTGCAAGTGTCACTGCAACATATAACAGATTTCCGATATTATTCAAGATCGGGCCGAGTGTATTGGCATATTTATTGGCTCTTTCAGATACTTCAAACAGTTCCTCATTTAAAGCATCAAAATCTGCCTTGCTCTCTTCCTCATGGCAAAAGACTTTTACAACCTTCTGTCCATTCATCATCTCTTCAATATATCCTTCTACCTTACCGATCGATTCCTGCTGACGGATAAAGTATTTTGCTGGAGTTGCCACCGAGTTTTTAATGACACGCAGCATAATGATAACACCCACTACAACGACAAGTGACATCCAAAGACTGTAATACAGCATGATCCCAAATACCGTAATGACCATGACCCCGGAGCTTAAAAGCTGCGGCATACTCTGTGAGATCAGCTGACGGAGTGTATCAATATCATTCGTATAATAACTCATGATATCTCCGTGGCTGTGTGTGTCGAAGTATTTAATTGGAAGGTTCTGCATCCCGTTAAACATTTTTTCACGCAGTTTTTCAAAGAACCCTGTGTGATCACTGCCAACAAACGGCAGTAAGTAAAGGATGCGATCAGGGAAACGGCATAGAGGATTGCCAAGATTGTCGCCATCCCGAGGATTTTTCCTGCAACTGCCTCCCAGTCTCCGCTCTGATAACTCTGCTCGATCACTGCAATAATATTCTGCATAAATACTGCCGGGATCGCACTGACAATAGCATTAAATAAAATACAGAATAATACAACCGGCATCAAAACTGGATAAAACGAAAACAACGTACGGATGATCCTTCTGATAACACCTTTTTTCGGTGCTGCCTGCATTTCCTTATTCTCCATCCGTCTCACCTCCTCTATTCTGTGAAGCATAGACTTCCTGATAGATCGCATTTTCTTTTAATAATTCTTCGTGTGTTCCAACTGCCTGTATCTTTCCACCTTCTAACACAAGGATGCGGTCTGCCTCCTGTACGGAAGAAATCCTCTGGGCAATGATGATCTTTGTCGTATCAGGAATATATTCTTTGAATGCGAGACGTATCATCGCATCTGTCTTGGTATCTACCGCACTAGTCGAATCGTCTAAGATCAATATCTTTGGTTTTTTCAGCAATGCCCTTGCAATACAAAGTCTCTGCTTCTGTCCACCGGAAACATTGGCTCCCCCCTGCTCAATATGGGAAGCATACTGATCCGGAAACTGCATAATGAATTCATCCGCCTGTGCTAATTCACACGCCTGCTTCATCTCCTCCTCTGTGGCATTTTCATCACCCCAGCGAAGATTATCCATGATACTTCCGGAAAACAAAATATTTTTCTGTAATACAACGGCAACCTGATTTCTCAAGGCTTCGATGTCATAGCTTTTTACATCCAGACCACCGACTTTTACGGTTCCCTCCGTTGCATCATAAAGACGCGGGATCAACTGCACTAATGAGGACTTCGAGGAACCGGTTCCACCGATGATCCCGATCGTTTCTCCCGATCGGATATGCAGATTGATATCCGCAAGTGCTTTTCTCTTTGCTTTTTTTGAATAAGAAAAACTTACATTTTCAAAATCGATCGAACCATCAGCAACCTCATAGACAGGTTCTGCCGGATTTTTCAGACTGCTCTCTTCTTTCAGAACCTCTACGATACGATGTGCCGATTCATTTGCAAGCGTGATCATAACAAAAACCATCGAAAGCATCATCAGACTGCTTAAGATCTGAAAGCTGTAGGTTAAAAAAGTGCGGAAAACTGTCCGACATCTAAATCCAGACCTTTCGTTGTAATGATTACATAAGAACCGACCGTCAGCACAAAAAGATCATGACGGTATACAATGAAAACTGCATTAATGGGTTGTTCCATGCCAGGATTTTTTCTGCTTTTGTAAAATCCTCGCAGACATCTCCTGCTGCCCGGTCAAACTTTTCTTTTTTCAAAATCCTCCCGCACATAGGATTTTACCACACGCATTCCCTTAATATTTTCCTGAATGGAATTGTTCAATTCATCATACTTGTGGAATACTTTTTACGAAATAACGGCATCGCCGTACGGATCACCATATAGAGTCCAAATCCCAATACCGGTACTACCAGAAGAAAGATACACGCCATCTTTCCACCCATGATGAATGCCATGACAAACGCAAAAAGAAACATCAACGGACACCGCACTGCGATACGCACGATCATCATATAGGCGTTCTGCACGTTGGTCACATCCGTGGTCAGACGTGTTACCAGTGAGGAACTTGAAAACTTATCGATATTTTCAAATGAAAATTCCTGTATTTTTGCATACAGATCTTTTCGTACATTTTTCGCAAAACCACAGGATGCCGTTGCACAAGCATTTCCTGCTCCGATACCAAACATCAGTGACAAAGTTGCCATAACGATCAGCAGCAGCCCATATTTCACTAATATGGAAAACTCTGCCCCTGCCTTGATCTGATTGACTAACATCGCGATCAAAAACGGTATCGTACACTCCATGACCACTTCTAAGGACACCAGTATCGGTGCTAAAATAGAAGGCTTCTTGTATTCCCTGATACACTTCATCAGTTCTTTGACCATGATCGTTCTACTCCTTTTTCTTGTTTTTACTCTATTCTTTTATTTCATCCTTTTCTTTTTATGCTGTTTTTATCCATTCTGTTTTTCTCCGGCTTTTGTCCTACTTTTTTACTTGGCAGACTCTCTGCGGATACGCTTATTTGCATACATATCTTTTATCCGCGGCTACGATAATATCTTTTAGCTGTGAATGTTTTCCTAATGCATAACCGACCGAGGCAGAAACCGGAAACTCATAGTTCTCCCTCTTCTTTTTCCTCTTCTAAACGGACTTTCCACGCTTCGATCAATTGCTCAGCGATCTCTTTGGTTCCATTTGCTACATATAATAAGAACTCATCGCCTCCGTAGCGGATGACAATATCCTCTTCTCTTGCAATACTTTGAATGGACTTCGCTACCTCCGTGATCAGCCGGTCCCCGCACAGATGTCCCCAGTTGTCATTGACATACTTCAACTGATTGACATCCCAATAGATCACGGCAATGTCCTGTCCATCCCGCTCTCTGTTGTTCAAAAGCTCGATCAGTCTGTTTTTGTTATATGCTCCGGTCATATCGTCCGTTAATGCCTTATATTCCATCTGTACGGCATTTTCTAATGATTTACGGACCACATAATTCACTTTGTTGCACAGATACTGAAAACAAAACGTTGTAAAAGAACGCGGGAGTACATAATATAGAAAAAGCGTAATAACCGGAGATTCATTTACTTTTGTTAACAAAAATGTTCCATCCTGCACTAAATGTCTATAAGAGGTACAGGTGATCAGTACCATATTGGCATCACAGATTCCCCAGTAATAACCTGCATAAGTGCTGACCACAATACAAAAATACAGTCAGCCAGAATGCATATTTTCTGAGCCGCATTTCATCATACATGCTTGCAACTACGATAGGAAATGTGAGAAGGATGATCACATGATATGTAAATGCTGTAGAGCTGACTAATACGATCAGCCCAATGGTTGTAATACTGATATACGGTATGCAGGTTCTCTCTATTCCTAATAGTAAGATCAGCACAAAATAAAGGATAGAAACCACACAGATTCCCATGTACCCCCAAGTCATAATTTTATGATCTACAATAAAAATCCTAGAAATATTCAGAATTGCCATGCTCGTACAGATGACAAAGCAGAACAGTATCACGCGGAAAACACAAATATTCTGCATCACATTATTTTGTTCAGTTTTTATATCTTTTGAAAACAACCTTTTTAAGGTAACAATACTACGCTCCATTTGCAACCTCCTCTATTTAAAAAACCGTCTTATGATCCGTTTTCTTATTTTTCTATATCTATATAGTATAATATATACATTTGCAACAATCAAATTTTCTTCTTATTTTCTTCTTACATATTTCTCCAGAAAAATCTGCTGTTATTACTACTACACATTTCAAAATCTGTCCAATTTTTTGTGAAATTCGCACATATTTCCATGGAATTTCAGTTAATTTTATGGTAAAATATGTAAAAGACGCATTTTGACCAAGGAGGAACAATCTATGAAAAAAGTTTCGCAATTTAAAGCAGAAAATTATTTTCTATGTGATGTCCGTCTCAATTCTATTGACTGTGCTGATTACTGCGGTTATGTCCTTTGGCAGCATCCGTTCTACGAATAAACTGCAGCTCGACAACATTCAGGTGACCACCCGGATCGCATCCCAAAGCATCAGTTCCAATCTTCATCTTCTGACGGAACGCATCTATAACATCTCGACAGATGCCGAACTGACAGATGATTCTCTGTCTAAAAAAGATAAGGCAGCATATCTGCAGGATTTTGAACAGGAGATTGAATTTGTCTGGCTTTCTGTCTATGATGCCGATGGTAAAAAAACTTTACGGCGACAAAACCGCACCGGATTCCATTGCCGATACGAAATATTACTCCCAGTTAGCTGAGACTGCAAATACCGTTATCGGAGAACCTCACTATGATCAGGACGTATTACAGCTCTGTGTCGGTGCTCCGTTAAAAGCAAACGATGAGGTCTGCGGTTATGTGATCGGAAGTTACAAATACGATCTTTTAAACGACGTATTAAGCATGCTGATCTTAGGTGATACCGGAAGTGCATGTATCATTAATGAAAAAGGTACGATCATCGCTGACCAGGACGAAAAAAAAAATATTGCAGATCAGGTCAGCATTTATGATAAGAATTCTTCCTCTAAAAATAAAGAGATTTATGACCGTATTTTATCCTATCAGACCGGTTCCGTTACCATGAAGCTGCACGGTGTCAGCCATTATGTCGGCTACACACCGATTCCGGGAACGAACTGGGTTCTCTTTAGTGGATGCACCAAAACGCGAATTTATGAATTCCGTTTATCTGTCTATCGGAATTTCTATTGTTTTAGCAGCAGTCATGCTGATCATTGCCGCTTCGATCATTGTACCGCTTTCTAATGGTATTTCTAATTCACTGGCTTCTGCAACCAAACGTCTGCAGGATTTAGCGGATGGAAATCTTTCCGAAGAGGTTGTACACTTAGCTACCAATGATGAAGCAGAACTGTTAACGGAAGCATTAGCAAAGACCGTAGACAGTCTGAACAGTTACATTCAGGATATCCAGACTTCCCTTGGTTCTCTTTCTTCCGGTGACTATGCAATTGCTATCCCGGACAATTTTGACGGAGACTTTATTTCAATCCGGGATTCCCTGTCGGATATTACGGATTCCCTGAATAAAACCATGCTTCGGATGAATGATTCCTCCTCTGCCGTAAATCAGAATTCCACCGAGGTTTCTAACTACGCAAGACAGCTCTTTGACGGTTCCCAGAACCAGGCTGCCCTGTTAAAAACTCTTGAAAGCAGTATGCAGGATATCACTGCTACGATTGAAAAGAACAAAGAAAACGCCGTGCAGATTGAGAACTTCTCCAAAGAAGCTGCACAAAAGACTGCACAGGGTGACAGCTATATGCACAGCATGTTAGACACCATGAACCAGATTCATGCCGGCATGGAGGAGATCACTTCGATCAGCCAGCTCATTGCAAATATCTCAAAACAGACCGGACTGCTCTCTTTAAATGCTTCAATCGAAGCTGCAAGAGCCGGAGAAGCCGGCAGAGGCTTTGCTGTGGTTGCCTCCGAGATCGGAGATTTAGCACAACAGACTTCCGATGCACTCAACCAGTCCAGTGCTATCATTGAACGCTCTGCCGAGACGATCCAACAGGGACTTGACATGGCAATGCAGACTGCACAGTCCTTTAAGGAGATTCAGGAGGTTACTGACCAGTACGAAGTCATTTCCGCACAGCTTGCTGAAATTGTAAAGGCACAGACCGACGCTGTTACGGAGGTTAACGAACAGTTAGACTCCTTAAAAAGATATTGCCAGCCAGAATCAGAACCTTGCCGAAGAAACGGACAAGATGGCAACCAACTTTCTTGTACAGTCTGAGGAGTTGAAGGATTTCGTTTCACAGGTAAAACTAAGAGATCATGGCAATGCATAGCAGAAGGAGGTTCAACTTATGAAGAAAGCAATATGTGTTTCTCTCATTCTCATCGCTGCACTTTTAAGCGGATGCAGTCCAAAAAATGAAATGAAAGATGGTTTTTATACGGCAGAAATGTCCGACTATTCCTTTGGCTGGAAAGAATATCTTTGTATCATGGTAAAGGACGATAAGGTTGTCTATGCGGAATTTAATGCAAAGAATCCAAGCGGTTATATCAAAGCCTGGGACAATGCCTATATGAAAAATATGAAGCCTGTTTCGGGTACTTATCCAAATGAGTACACCCGTACTTATGTGTCAGAATTGATCGAGACACAGGACCCGGAAAAATGTGAGACCTTAACCGGCGCAACCTCTTCCGGCACGAACTTCTCCAAACTGTCCGCTGCCGTAGTAGAGCAGGCAAAAAAAAAGGAGATTCCAAGATTAAGATCGTAAAATCTGAAACAGCCGAAGAATAAACCGATGTCAGGACTCAACAGGAAATAATGCACTCATAAAATAGTGCTACTATAAAATATCGCAACGATATGTCAAAAGAGGAGTATCACATCAACTTATCCCTGCAAAGGGTGTTGTTGACAGGATACTCCTCTTGTTATATTGTTATTATTCTGTACGATGTACCGGATTCCGGCAGCCTGCTAAAAGAAAGACATTCCAAGAGATATGCTAACATCTGATCTGAAAAAATCTTCTTTTTCTTCATTCTGTATCTTGTTCTCTGTCTTCTCTTTGAAATTTCCCGTCTGTGGCAGCTCGTACTGCTCTAACAATTCCTTTGGTGCCATTCCGATATCTGCCGCCTGTATCATTGGAACATCAAATGCACTGTCGCCTGCTGCATAGACGGTTTCGGCTGCTACTCTTTTCCGGAAACGTCTTACGGCACTTCCCTTATTCAGCTTTTTCGGTAATACATAGACTTTGATCCCATTACAGAATACCTCTACCAAAGACAGGTTCAGATGTGCTTTTAACATAGCCACCGATTTTTCCGGCTCATTGCTTTTGGTAAAGAGAAATAAAGAGCGGATATTTCGTACCTCAAAGCATCGGTTTACATCCTCTGTCATCCACTGTTCTGCTCTTTGTAATTCGCTCTGCGCATCTGCGATCAATGCTAAGGATTCCTGATACCAGACCGAGGATCTTCCTTGCCCTGATGCAGCAGTACACCGCCGTTGCAGACCAATGCATACTCCGGCACTCCGATGCCAAGATCGATCCTCTGATACTGCTCTAAGGTTCTCGTCGTCGTTGGGACAACCAGAACTCCCGGCTTAGAACAGAGCTGCCCCAACAGCCTGTGGGAAGTCTCTGTCATGAAAGAGATTTCTCTTCCCTGATAGATTTCCACACAAGTTTTGGGGCCTCCAATCTCATGTTTATAAGAATAGATCAACGTATTATCTAAATCTGTATGAACAATCTGCATAAGTTAATTTTTCTTTCCTACAAAACATTTACGGATCAGGTCTACCGGGATCATGGTGACTGCCAATAAGATGACTGCGATCCAGCCTTTGATCCCAAACGGTACGCAGCTGAACATATTTCCGATCCAGGTAAATACCTGAAGTGGAACAAGCGGTGCGTTAACGATCAATGCCTGTACGAAAATAATTGCAAAGAATACTTTTAAGAATCCGGTATTCTCATTCAAACCTTTAAAAGATTCCAAATCCATCATCGCGGACATTGAATCCATTGAACAATGCACTGACAATAAAGAGGACGAAATATCCGGTCAGGTGCTGTTCTTCATTTTCAAACAGTCCTGCAAAAAACGGACGTTTTAAATAGACAAAGCTAATAACCGTCAACCATGCTCCCATGGTCAAAATCTGTGCCATCATGGCTTTGCTGATGATGCTCTCATCTCTTCTTCTTGGTTTTTCTTTCATATATTTTTTCTAACGCAGGCTCATTACCAAGCATAATTGCACCAAGCCCGTCCATAACTAAGTTTACGAATAACAGATGCGTAACCTTCAATGGTTCTTCCACTCCAAAGAATGGAGCGATCGCACTGACAATTACTGCCGTTACATTGATGACAAGCTGGAATTTACAGAATTTCAAAATATTATGGTAAATCGTTCTTCCATACCAGATTGCATCCTTGATCGATTTAAAGTTGTCATCTAAGATAACAATTTTTCCGGCTTCTTTGGCTGCTTCGGTACCACTTCCCATTGCAAAACCGACATCGGCTCTCTTTAATGCCGGAGAGTCGTTAACACCGTCACCGGTCATTCCGACTACTAAATTCATTTCCTGACAGAGTCTTACCATACGGGATTTATCTGTCGGAAGTGCTCTTTGCGATCACACGGATATGCGGAATGATCGCTTTTACTTCTTCGTCAGACATCTCGTTTAACTGCGCAGAAGAAAGTGCCTTATCTGACTCATCCTTTAACAATCCTGCATCTTTTGCGATCGCAACGGCTGTCTCTAAACGGTCACCGGTGATCATAACTACCTGGATTCCCGCATTCTGAACTTCTTCGATTGCCTCTTTTTGCCTCCGGACGGACATCGTCACGGATTCCGACTAAACCGATGATGACAACATCATCATTGATCGTATTTTCTACCAGTTCTTTTTCGGGTATCCAAAGGCAAGAACACGCATTGCCTTGGTTGCTAACCCGTCAATTTTCTGATTTAAAACATCCAGATTTAACTCTTTTTACATTGCCTTCTGCATCCAGATAATGCTTTGCAACTGCAAGCAGACGCTCCGGTGCTCCTTTGTAAAAAGTCTTACCGAGACTGTCGATCCTTGCCTGACTGAATTTATTCGTAGAGTTAAAATCCCTGTGAACAGGAAACGACACAATCCCTGTCTGCATCAAGCACACGGAAAGTCTCTTCTCCGATAAACTTCATCAATGCCTGATCGGTTGCATTTCCGCCGATCACTCTGTGGGTTGCATCGAACATAGACTGTGTATTTTTTCCAATTGCCAGATCTACCAGTCCGTTTACGGCACTGTGATGCTCAAGCTGTGACAGCTCGATCGACTGTCCGTCTGCCGTAAAGAAATCTACCACTTCCAGACTTCCCTTCGTGATCGTACCTGTTTTATCACTAAATAAAATATTTAAGGAACCCGCGGTTTCAATACCCTCTGCCTTACGCACCAACACGTTGTGGTCTAACATCTTGCTGGTGTTCTGCATCAGAACCAGGGAGATCATCAGAGGAAGTCCCTCCGGCACTGCACAGACGATGATAACGACTGCTAAGGATACGGCTTCTACAACATCTTTGATGATCTGCTCTGCACCCGCTGCAAAGTATAGCGACGGGCCGCCTGCGGATACGATAAAATATGCAAAATAGAGCACTGCAATGACAATGGCTCCGATGTATCCGAAAGTGGAAATCTGTTTTGCTAATTTTGCTAATTTGACCTTTAACGGAGAATCCGGTTCTTCTTCCTGCATCTCCTCTGCCATCTTACCCATCATGGTCTGTAAGCCGACTTTTCTGACATCTAAGATACCTTCACCGTCAAAGACCACTGCTCCACGGAACAGAGAATGCTGATCTACGAAAGTTTCTCCGGTAATATCATCTGCTAACTGAAAATCTTGTGGTGCTTCTGTCTTTTTACACTCTTCTGCTTCTCCGTTTAACGCAGAGTTGTCCACATGCAGATTCCCGGAGATCAAAATACCGTCTGCCGGAATCTTATCTCCCGCCTGCAAGAGTACCTTATCTCCTACAACCACATCGTCTACATCAATGACTACAACGACACCATTGCGGTGCACCTTACACTGGTCTTTTTTGGTACTGTCCTTTAATTCACGATATTTCGTATCACTTGCCACACCGGTCTTTGCAGACACAAATGCTACGATCAATACTGCAACGATCGTTCCTAATGGCTCATAGATTTCTGCATAGCCAAAGAAAAACATAACGATCATCAAAGCTGCGATCGCTAACAGGATCTTGATCATCGGATCCCCGAAAGTCTCCTTAAATTCCTGCCAGAAAGTGGTTGGCTCTGAATCAGGGATTGCATTTGACCCATGCTTTTTCGGGATTCTTCTACTTCCCGGTCTGTGAGTCCGTTAAACTTCATTTCTTATACTCCTCCTTCAGTATGATTTTGTTAACTTATATCATAGAAAAGAAGAAGAAACCAGTTATTTTTAGTCTCTCCTTCTTTCTTAGCAAAACTTTTATTTATATCTTGTTGCTAATTCTGCGATTCCGGGATCTTTGGTACCCTGACCGATGGCATTGAATTTCCACTCGCCATCATGACGGTAAACCTCTCCGAAGATCATCGCTGTCATATCGCTGTAATCTTCCGACAGATCATATTTACACATCTCACGGTTATTCTTTCCATCTACTAAACGGATAAACGCATTCTCGATCATACCAAAATGCTGCTTTCTCTGTACGGCATGATAGATATTTACCACAATGACGATCCGGTCATATTCGGCAGGGATCTTTGATAAATCTACCACGATCTGCTCATCATCTCCGTCACCCTCTCCGGTTAAGTTGTCACCTAAATGCTGTACGGTGCCGGATTTGTGATGTAAGTTTCCAAAATATACGATATCTGTCTTATCTGCTAATTTTCCATTTTTTAGAAGAAAGGCAGAAGCATCACAATCGATTGGCTTTGGCTTCAGTCCGAAGAGTCCGCCTCTTCTTTTTGCCTCATCCCAGCCAAGTCCGATCAATACTGTGGAAAGTCCTGCACTTTCTTTGGACAGGCTTACCTTCTGTCCTTTTTTGTAAACTGATTGACATATTTTTCCTCCTATGCTACATCAATTCCATAGTGACCGCAGAGTGCTGCAAGACCACCCTGGAAGCCGCTTCCGATTGCGTTAAATTTCCACTCGCCGTCATGACGGTATAACTCGCCTACGACAACGGCTGTCTCGATTGAGAAGTCCTCACCTAGGTCATAACGGATCAGTTCCTGATTGGTTGTCTCATCGACAATACGGATAAATGCATTCGATACCTGTCCGAAGTTCTGTCTTCTTGTCTCTGCATCATAAATCGTTACCGTAAATGCCACTTTTGAGATATTTGCAGGGATCTTGCTCAGGTCGATCTGAATCTGCTCATCATCTCCGTCACCTTCTCCGGTCAGGTTGTCTCCCATATGTTTTACGGACTCACTTGGATGTACTAAGTTTCCATAAAATACGAACTCTTTTTCTGTCGGGCATTTTCCATTCTCCCCTACCATAAATGCTGCTGCATCTAAGTCGAAATCGGCTCCTGAATCAAATGCATTGACATCCCAGCCTAAGCCGACCATGATATTTTTTAATCCCGGATTTCCCTTTGTTAAATCTACTTTCTGTCCTTTTGATAAATTAATTGGCATATCTTGTTTCCTCCCTGTGCAATCTTATTTGCCTTGATTCGGCATATGATACATCCTGTTGAACTCTGCTTTGATATTTTCAAGTCTTGCCTGATCCTCGATACGCTGTTTTCTCGCATTTTCCTGAATCTGCTTTGTCTCGTCAATACCATTGACAATGGTTCTCCAGGTTGTTTCTAAAGTCTCTATTTTTATGGAGCTTCCGGAAGCTAACTGTGCAGTCATCTTTGACTGCTCTACGGTATTGCGGGCATTTTTTGATCAGCATCTCATTGGTCTTTTGATCCAGTGCTGACATTGCCTCTGCCTGGATTTTCTGGCGTTTTAACATAATTGCCTGTGCCAGTGCCTGCTTAAATACCGGAAGTGTTACGATAAATGCGGAATTGATCTTACGCACTAAATTCATATTGCTGAATTCCATGGTCTTTATCATAGGAACAGACTGCATCGCTACATTTTCCGCAGTTCTTAAATCCTGTGTTCTCTGCTCTAACATCATCAAAGACTGCTGCAGACTCTGGATCTCAAACTGAATGGAATTATCTCCGGTTGCTTCCATGTCTGCCTGGCGCTGTGCGATATATGCTTCTAATTCCCGACAGCCCTGCTCTCCGGCTAAAATATATTTTACCAGTTCGTGATAATAACCGACATTGGCTTCAAACATCTGGTTCAATTTGCGGTTCGACTGTTTGATCTCTGATTCATACTGCTTTAACTGCACATAGATCTTATCAACTTCGTCTCCCATGGTATGATACTTATCGAGGATCTTATCTAACTGTTTTCTCATATTTCCAAACAGTTTTCCGAAAAGTCCCGGATTGTCTTTTATCTCTTCAATATCAAACTTCGACATAATCTTTGCAAGTGTATTCAACATCTCACTTGAATCATCCAACTGAGACATATTCATACTGTTTAAGACGATATCCGACGCTTTCGAAATCTCTTCTGCCGCCTCTGCACCAAACGATACGATCGTCTCAAGATTATGTACCTCAATCGTACTTACTAAGTCATCCACCTCTTTTGAGTTTACCAAATCTGCATTCATCTGCTGTCTGTCAGCTACAATGTCATACTCTTTGACTACCTCAATCTCGTTTTTTTTTCCTCCGGCACGGCTGTCGTTATCTGCTGTGCGGTTTTTCCAAAATCAAGACCCATTGTCAACCTCCTCGTTTAAATAGTCTGTCACGCCATGACTGACGCGTTCCTGATGGGATCAGTTCAAAATTCGGAACCTGCAGATCATACAGGTATTCCCCGATCTGATGCTCCTCCATCACTTTTGTGTTAAAATACTTTTCCACGCTCTGATACCCGGTCGGCACAAAGAATACCACATCAAAACCGAGCAGGCTCAGAAACGCCGTCAAAATACTATCCTCGAGAGATATTACTGTCTCTGTCGTATTGATATAGATAAGTTTCGGATTCTTCTTCGTAAAATCAAACTTCTGAATCATCCTTATTATATCCTTATTCATGTTCAGAACCGTAGAAATGATCGTATATTCCGTACCGTTCTCTCCCTGTTCCCCTGATCGTCTTCTGTGCGATCAGAAGTCCTAATTTATCTAAAATATAATCCTGCATCTCTTCGCGTAAGACTCCATAGCGGTATACAGGATGCGATTTGATCTTTTCCCTTTGCAGTCTGTTGTTTTTATAAAATTCCGTCACATGTGCCTTGATCGGATTTGCATCCGTTGACTCAATAAACGGTGCTTTGGAAATGACATACGTCTCTTCCGTCATCAGGCTTTTGATCCCTGACCAGTACGGTGCTAACTGTCCGTCTTTGACTCCCGACACTTTTGCAAAAATCACCGGGATATTGACTACTGAATCCGTAACACTGAAATTCGGACGATACTTCACTTCCTGATCCCACAGGATCGCAATCTCTTCATACATCGTCCTTAACATGACTGCATTTGCTTTTCCATACTGCTGATTGCGATAGATCCCGGAGTCCTGATACATGATGGTATCTAACTCCTGCTCCGCATGGTAAGCTGCAGTGCCCATCTTCACTTCCCGATCTTCATTTGGAAAATGCTCCACTGCTAAGGATTCCGTATAATGAATCTCATACAACAGCTTATCACTTAAACAGCAGGCGGTATCCTGATTCGGATTTAAGATCAGCACATCCACCGGCAGCCTTGCTAACATCCTTACAAACAGTGCCTCATTCTCATTCCTGCATCCACCCAGATAGATAAAACAACCGATCTTTGGCATTTCCCAGCCTTCAAACAGCTCCTTTTGATATCTTTTTAGCCAGCAGATCAGATAGACTGCTTTATTTATCAGCCGGTTTACATTCATTCCTGAAATTTCCGACTCTTCTAACATTATATCAATGAATGCCTGATTCATCAATCGCTGTAGCTCTATATTTTGTGAATATTTAATGTTTACAGACAGATCGAACAACATCTGCTCCACATTATTATAGGTATTTCTTCGGATCGCACTGATCTCTTCCATGGTCGGAACCGGAATTTCCCGCTCTAAGATCAGCATATTTCTGCCACTGTTTTTTTAACTCTAAGCGGAACTGATACAGTTCATTCAGATAGGTCAGTTTATCCTCTACGCCTGTCATCCTGCAAAAACAGTTGTAAAAAAATCCGGTATCTTCGCCACGCAGATGTGCCGCCATTTTAAAATCCTCTAAGCCCTCTCCGTGAATCCATGCATTCGTACACGCATGTACGGTCGGTAACGTTCCATACAGCCTCACTTTGTCTTTTTCTTTTTCCATGTCTTCCCGAAGATTTTTCAGGCTGAATCCCTCCGGAAACGGCTGCATATTTTCAAGCACCAGTTCCTTTGAAATCTTTGAGCCTGCATCTAGCTTCTGATACGGTGCATCTCCCTGATACTGCAACAGCAGAATATCACAGCCGGCACCCGCTAAAATATCCAATATCTTTAATTCATAATTACTGATCGTTCCTTCGTATAAAATCTTTGGCACATTGTTTTCACCCAGATTATTGACCATACACTCAAACTTATAATAAAACCAGCACATAAACTTGATATAGGCATTTTTCAGCATATTCTCGTTTTTGCCCTCTTTTTCGCATTGCATCCAACGTATCGTAAAATGCTGCTGCCACATTTTCTCTCTGATAATCGTTCATGCGGGGAAGCCATTTTTTCAGACTTGTCAGTAAAAATCCCATGCTCATCTGAAAATCCATCCCCATGATTTCTTCATAATAGGAGAGATTCTGTTCAGTCGGATTTGCAATCTTTCCTTCAATGACAACACCGGATTTTCTCGCTTCTTTCGCATATTCTCCGATAAACTGTCTGCACTTGTCATTATATCCATTCATCCGGTAAAAATAAATGCACTTGTCCGGACGCTGATTTAATTCTTTAAAATAGTCCTCTGTATTTTTGAATGATTCCGCGTGTAAACATACGGTTATCCCTTCCTTGTGTTATGCTTTACCTGCACTTATTCTAGCACACTAAATCTAAAAATAACACTGTTAATTTATTTCCGGGAATGGTACAATAAAAGTGATTATGTGACAAGGAGTTACTTACATGAAAGATTCTATTCTGTATTACAGCGTGGGGCCTCTGCTTTACTGTCCGGCCAACCACAAGTCACTGGCAAATTCACTGATCCACGAACGGTTTGGCAGGCATTTTTCTCTTGCGGTCTGTTTAGAAGATACGATCCGGGATGACCGCATTGCGGAGGCAGAGCATGAGCTGGTACAAACGATTCATACACTTTTTAATGAAAAAAAGAAACATCTTTTTTTTCTCCCAAAAATTTTCATAAGAGTACGCTCTCCACAACAGATTCCTGATCTGATGGAACGTTTTGGGGGATGCCGGTATTCTGATCACAGGATTTATTATTCCAAAGTTTTCTTTGGAAAATGCAGATTCCTATATTTCTGAGATTCTTTCTGTAAATGAACGTTACAACCGTGCGATTTATATGATGCCGATTTTTTTGAAAGTCCTTCTATGATCCACTTACAACATCGTCATCAGATCTTATATACTTTAAAAGAAAAATTAGACGCTATCGAACCACTCGTTTTGAACATCCGTGTCGGTGGCAATGACTTATGCCATGTTTTCGGCTTTCGCCGCCACGTCACCCAGTCGATCCACGATATCCGTCCGATCTCCGATATTTTTTCCGATATCATTACCGTGTTTGGCATGGACTATGTAATTTCCGGTTCCGGTCTGGGAATATTACAACGGCTCCGGCTGGGACAGTGGTTTAAAAGCGGAACTGGCACAGGACAGGCTTTGTGGATTTACCGGAAAAACCGTGATCCATCCAAACCAGATTCCTCTGGTCAATGATGCCTACCGCGTGTCTAAGGAAGATTATGAGGATGCCAAAGCCATTTTACACTGGGAGGAAACTGCTCCTTCTCTGGTCCATGGCAACGTTAAAAAAGCCCGCATGAACGAATGTAAGACACATTCTAACTGGGCAATGCAGATATTGATGCTGGCAGAGGCTTTCGGAGTTGTCGACAGCGAATCTTCTGCACTCTGATGTCGTACCCAAAAAACACCTATACTAGGAGGTTATTTACATATGAAAACAGCAACAGGAACAAGAGAAAATGTCAAAGTAATTGAAGAATTTACAAGTGGAGGATTAAAAGTTGAAGTCTTAGAATATGAAAAACTTCTCGGACTCTCAAATGCTTCCATGGCACAGCAGATTTACTTCATGGAACAGCAACACATCCATGTACGTCAGATCGCACTGTATCTGAACAACGAAAAAGTAACGATCGAGCGCGGTGCAATGAGCTATTTCCAGGGAAATATTGAAATGGTCAGTGGTGTCACTCTCGGAAATGCCCTTGGAAAATTAGTCCGTGGTGCCGTTACCGGAGAACAGATGGCACAGCCGGAATACTCGGGAACCGGACTTTTAGTATTAGAGCCTTCTTTTAAGCATTTCTTGGTGTTAGAGCTTGCAGCAAATGAATCCATTATCGTGGATGACGGCATGTTCTATTGTGCACAGGGCAGTGTTTCCGTAAAAGTGATCTCACAAAGAAACCTCTCCTCTGCTGTCGCAGGCGGTGAAAGTTTCTTCCAGCAGCAGCTTACCGGTCCTGGTATCGTCATCTTAGAATCTACGGTACCAATGTCCGAAGTGGATATCATTGATTTAGAAAACGACACCTTAAAAGTCGATGGCAATTTTGCTGTTTTACGTTCTTCTACGTTAGATTTTACCGTAGAACGCAGTGCCAAGACTCTGATGGGTTCCGCTGTCAGCGGCGAAGGTCTCGTCAATGTATATCGTGGTACCGGTCAGGTCTGGTTAGCACCGACGATCAAGGTTTACGATACACTCGATCTGGCACAGATGCTTGGTCTTTCCAGTACGAAGAGCATGAATATGAATACCAGTCATTCTAAAGTAAAATAAAGATTGCTGTTTATATCTTCGATATTTGATGCAGCAATGTAAAGCCGCTGCCATAAGAATCCTCTGTAATGGGATCTTACCGGCAGCGGCTTTGTTTTGCCTGCAGCTTTTATTTCTTATAAAACTCTACCCTTTTTCTTTTTTTCATATACAGTAACACCAACTGCTGTACCACTGCTGATGAGCAGCAGGGCTAACCATAGTGGATACCGCAAATGGCACAGACTGCCTTCTCTTTGCAGGTCGCTACTACAATATATTTATGGTTAATATCCCTTACAGCTAGTAAGGAATTATCCATTGCAATAATCTTATCGGCATCCTTGATCAGACCTATCCTGGTGTGAATACTTACTTTGACAGTCCTGCACGCAGTGACGGCAGCCAGAAATGGGTTGATTTTGCATCTACATACTGGCATGTGGACTGTGTCCGTAAAATGTCCCTGAATGCCTTTATCGACCATTATCAAAACTGGTGCAAACGTAAGAAGTACAACTTCAGCCGATCCAAAGCTGAGGAAATCTATGGAAAAGGCAAAGGAACTTGTTCCTGTACTTCCTAAGGATGACATTACAAAGCTTATTATCAAGCAGGCTGTAAACCAGCTTAACAGTACCTCTACAACAGTTGAATCACTACGCACACTTATGAATGAAACTAGATCCTGCCATAATAATTGGAATTTATTGAAAAAAATAAACGGTTTTTGGCGTCTTTTTTTATGCATCTGCCACTTTCTTTATCAGTCCACAGGCTTTGTAGTTCTCCAGTGGATACCACTCCACCGGCACTTCTTTTTCTTCTGCTAACCGCAAAATATGTTCTAGGGATGCATCTTCTTTATATTTTTCATTGACTAAGACTTTCCACGGTACTCTGCGAAGCAGGACTCTGGTCGTTTCGCCGATCCCCGGTTTGACCAGATTGATATTGTCTATCCCATACTCTCCTGCAATTTTTCTTACCTCGTCAATTCCATGTCCCTGTGGCTGCCAGTCATCTTTTGGCACTTCTAAAATAAATTCTTTTTCAATCGCTTCTAAAAAAATTCATGCGACAGATCGGCTTTTTCCAATTCCCCATAATAAACAGCCCCATGAAAATCCTCTTTTCCTATGATATCGTCCCGCAAAAAAGTTCTGCTGATGAGTCCCGATACCGTACAGTTCAGACAGGAACTTGGGATCAGCAGATCGTGGTGGGTGCCACATAATTCCGTGATATTTGCCGGATCTGCAACTACGGCAAGCTCCGATGATACACCCAAAATAAGGTGCCACATCTTTTTGCAGTTCCCCTAAGATCGCACCTTTTTTCCGATCCAGCCGTCCACAAATAATATCTGCTCTGCCGGGTAATGAGACAACAGATACTTCATTGCATTTTCATCAATCCCACGTCCTCTGATGATGGAAATGGAATAATGGGGAACGTCATATCCGTATTTCTTTTTGATATAATGTTTGACTAAAATGCCAATCGGTATCCCGGCTCTTGCAAGGGAAACTAACACCACTTCCCTGCCACGTTTTTTTATGATCTTATCTGCAAGCCTTCCTACCGCTTCTGCGGTCGGCTTCGCATAATCTTTTAATGCCATCCGATATGCTTCCATATATTTTTCACTTGGGACATATTCGATCGGGAGCATTTCACAGTAGTGACGGCCTGCCTGTATCAGTCGTTCCCTCTCTTCGGTTGGCTGCGGCTGTACCAGTCCGGTAATATCCTTTAACAGTAAGATCACATCTTCTTTCGAATAAGAACTTCTCATTTTAACACCACCTTATTCCTCTGATCTGACGGTTCTGGTTCAGGGCCAATGCTCTTTGCAAAGACTCCCAGCCTTCGGTTTCTTGATTTTGTGCATCCGTCAGCACCAGTACTTCTTCATACTCTGTCAGATCATAGACAAAAAGTTATCCTGTTTTTTGTCATAGAGACTTGCTAATTCATAACGCGTATGAAGCGGATATTTTTCTTCTTTACTGACTGCGATCGGACTTCTGGTTGTGGCATGCATCCGCACTGTATAGCCTGCCTCTTCTAATTTTGCCCCGACATATAATGCCGGATACATGAATTCTTCCGTGCCAAGAACCAGTATCCGTCTGCCTGTTTCTGTCTCTTTTTTTATGTAATGATATTTTTTGCTGTATTTCCTTCCAGAGCTGCTCACACGCCTGCTGATAAGTGTCTGCCGCATGGAGTCTTCTTGTATTTATCCAGCCCGAAATCTCCTGCATTTCTATCTGCTGCGTTGCTTTCTTCTGCTGCCGCATTTCCTTCTGCCGTTGTATTTCCTCTTCCTGCGGTTTCGTACAAATATGACAGATGCCGTCTGCCTGATACTGCTCTGCAATCTCCGTATAGGTGTCATGTGTTGTTTTTTTTACCAGATAATGTACCGGGATTTTTAGGTTTTGATAATTCTCTAATGCTTCTTCATTCATTCCATTTAAAATGGATGCCACCGCAAACGAAACCGGCTTTGCGTAAGTCTTTTGGATCAGACGAACGATATTTAAGATCGTATTTCCGGTTGTTACCTCATCCTCTATAAAAATGATCCGGTCTGTCTTACCTATGATCTTATCTAAATCCGTCTTTACTAACTTCTGCTCAGTGGCATGGCTGTGGGATTCCGAAAAATAGAGATAGTCCACGCCATCTATGACTTCCCGCGTAGTCTGCATATAAGCTGCCTGACACTCGATCGCCACTGCTGCTCCGATCGCTGTTGCGGTTTCTGCAAATCCGGACCATCAGAAGCCTCTCTGATGGATATGCCTCTTTTATAAGTTCTGCTAATGAGCGAAACATCTGTAATGCCTCTTTTGGACTGACCGGTATATGCTTTCCCTGTAACCGGTTCACCACTAAATATTTTCGTCTGGTATTATTTTCTCTCTTTGCGATCCTGACCAGTTCTGCTTCTGTATACATGCTTTCTCTCCTCGTTATGATCTCTGCCATCTATTATAAAATAATTCTTATAAAAAACAAAGCATTGCTTTATAACTTAGTGGCTGGCAACTTGCACAAAGCCGGGGCTGCTTTTGTGACTTTGAAAGAAAATTAGTAAATCTTAGTCTGGCTGTTCATGTCTAGTGTTTTGCTGCCATGGACGGCAGCAAAAGTCTTAGCACCCCATGGACGGGGTGTCTAAGACGTACACGTCACTCCATCATAACCAGGCTCAGCCAGACTTAGATTTTCTTATTTTCGTACAACGGAACAAAACAGACCCGGCTTTGTGCAAATTACCAATCCCAAAACTTGAAACCGTCTTTTGCTCCCCAATCCTATAGAGCAAAAAGATACCGATGCAAAGCAACCCCTTACTTTACATCGGCATCCATAGTTTCCAGATTACAAGGTGTCTGTACAGACGTTTTTTACCTTCTTCTACATATATTATGAGCTATGCTTATTTTTTTAAATGCAACCAGCTGATTCCAGGTGCTTCATAATAAGCTGCTGCTCCCATATCAAAGGTCATTGTTGCGTTACCACCTTTGATACCCAGAACATCATAGCCTCCCCAAACGTCCTGGCGCAGATAACTTTCGTTGTGTGCTGCAAGCCATTTGCTGTTATATCCACCATCCTCTGAGAAACGTTCGCTTCCCCAATACTGAATTACTGCAAGAGGTGTCAGTGAATATACGCTTAATACAGGAACAATATCAGATATATCGCACATTCTTCTTACTAAGCCTTCACGTCTGCTTAACAGTTTGATCAACGGAGAGAACCGAATGTAACTGTATTTGTTACATTGTACATTCTCTTGATCGTCTTGTCCGCTGCTGCTTCCTGTGCGATCATTCCTCCAAGACTGTGTCCGTAGAACACTACATCAGAACCTGCCGGAATATTCTGTTTCATTGCTTTTACAACAGCCTTAATATATGGGTTATCTAAATTAAATCCACATAATAAATCTGTTACTGCACCGGTTGACTGCAATCCGGTGTAATCACTCCAGATTAATTCCGTTCCGGATAATGCCACGATATAGACATTTTTCTCTTTTCCATTCTGGTTTAAAACAGCCTTTACGATTCCGATTGGTCCGTTGTACTCGTCTCCCATAACGAAAGTCTTAAGAGTGTACTCTAAAAAGTCCGAGTGTTGTGGTTGGAGTTGGCAGTGTTCCATTATTATACCCTTTAAATGTAAACTTTGCCATCTCTGATACGTTTGTATAGGTTTCTGTGCCATCTGCCGGTGTCTGCTCACTGGCAAATGCAGTCAGGGATGTTCCCAATACCATTGTTCCTGCTAATAAGATACAGATTGTTTTTTTTGATTTTTCCAAATTTCACTTTGATTCCTCCATCATTGACAATCTGTACAAATCACCCTTCGTAACTGTAACCCTAGGACTATTTTTTACGCCTCTTTTTAACAGATATATCAATACCCTTTTTCTTTTTCGTCAATACTGCTATCATTTTGTACACTTGCCTTGTTGTGTCCTGATGCTTTTTGTGCAGTTTTGCCAATATATTTTTGCATTCGACATTAAAATTCTTTTTTTTCGAAAATTTTCTGACTGATTAAAACGGAAATCATGAGTAGTGCAATAAATACCGGTGGAATACCCCATTGAAAAACTACCGCTATCTCGTCTGTGGAAATAGCACCAGTCTTTTCCGCTAAATACACCAATGCAACAATCAGGATTATCGGAATAAACACTGCTCCTAACAAAATGATCCTTGCCTTTTCTGAACCATATTTCAACAATAATGGAAGCAACAGGCAACCCACTGCCATGGAAATGCCGAATCCGAGCAGCCCTACCTGCCATAACGGACCTTTAAATCTCATTCCCTGAACCAGTTCGCCACTACTGTAACTGTTGTACCGGCCGCTACTCCCAACAGAGAGAAGATCATATGCAAAACATATTTTTCTAACACATACGCTTTTTTTGAAATTGGCAGGATCATCGCATATTTTTCCCAGTGGCATTTATCATCAAAGGTAAAAGTCGTCGCCGTCATCATACCACATAAAGAAGCACACATAATAATGTAAGTGCTTCCATCGCGTCCCGGCAAAAAACAGACTGCCCAGATCAGCAATATCAACATCATCTGTTTTGCATTATGTCCAATGGTATAGAAATCTTTTAATAATAATCCGCTCATTTTCGTTCCCCCTTTATATATAGAAGCATAATCTCATCTAACGTTGCATGATCTACGACCATGTCCGGGTATTTTCTTTTTTTGATCTGGTTCTTTGTGATCTACTAATACTTCATACTGGTATTCCTGTTTGCGATATGTAAGTATTTCACTCTGATCCATCTGCAAGAACTGGCTTTCTTTTGCACCGCGCAATGCCATATTCATAGATCAGTTCATCCTTAGGTTTGCTCATAAGTACCCTGCCATTGTCAATAAACGTAATGTAATCTGCGATTTTTTCTAAATCACTGGTGATATGTGAGGATACCAGAATAGAATGTTCTTCGTCCTGTACAAAGTCTAAAAAAAATGTCCAGTATCTCATCTCTCATCACCGGGTCTAAACCGCTGGTCGCTTCATCTAAGATCAACAGTTTTGCATGGTGTGACAATGCAACTGCCAAAGACAGCTTTACCTGCATGCCTTTTGAAAAAGTCTTAATCTCTTTTTTCTCCGGGAGCCGGAATTTTTTTAGATATTCCTGATACTGCTTCATATCCCAGTTTTTATATATTTTGTTAAAAAATCTTTCCCGTCTCTTCCGGGTCAGTGTCTCGTAAAAGTTCATCTCATCAAAAAACAACACCAATCTCTTCTTTCTTTGCAAGTGTCTCTTTCCCTGAAACACTTCCTAAGATTTCGATCTCCCCTTCACTTGAGATCAGTCCTAAAATGGACTTTAATGTTGTGGTCTTTCCAGCTCCGTTCTGCCCTATCAGACCCATCACGCTGCCTTTTGGCAGTTCAAAGGATATATCCTGTAAGGAAAATCCCGGATAATCTTTACTGACATGCGAAACCCTTAATGCGTTTTCCATTATGTATCCTCCTCATAAAATATGTTCAGAAGTTCTATCAGCTTTTCTAATGAGATTCCACATCTGTGTGCTTTCTGCACTGCTTCTTCTAAATGATATTCGATATCTTTTTGCTGTTCCTCCTGATAAAATTCTTTGCTGTTTGCCGATATGAAACTTCCTCTGCCGACCGTTGTCTCTATAAAACCGTCTCTTTGCAGATCTTCATATGCCCTTTGCACGGTGATCACACTGACATGCAGGGATTTTGCCAATGCCCGCATGGATGGGATCGGGTCTCCGTTTTTTAATTCTCCACACATGACCATTGCTTTTATCTGCTCGGTGATCTGTTCATAAATCGGTTTATTTGTGTTAGAACTGATAATGATTTCCACTGTTTCACCTCCGGAATGTAATATAGTGTACTTATCATCCAAGTACACTATATTACAATTATCGCTGACTGTCAACACCTGTTCTTTTATTTTTTATCCTTCTAATTTTCCAAGGTCTTCCACCAGACTCCGCATCCCACTCTTGGTCTGTACGCTTCTTGCTGCTTCCATGACCTGCTTTTTCTCCTCTTCGGTCATTTTTGCAAAACTTGACATTGCTTTTTCATTTTCCGCTAACGCAAATCCGAATCCGATCGGCATCTCTTCTCTCATCCTTTCCCCTCCTTATCTCTGTTTTCTATTTCTCCTTACAAACACTTTTTAGTATGGGGCGTATGCCTTTCCTTTATTCGCCATCTGCTGATTTCACATCTTTTCTGCTTCGGCATATTTATAATAAGAATCTTATTTTTTATTGGAGAACACATTATGGATCGTGATCCCCGCGGAACCATTTCACAACAGGGAAATGTCATGCGTATTGATAACGCTTTTGTTGAGGAGGTTGTCCCTGCAAACCGCTCTTCTAACGGTTATCTGTTAGTTTCTTATGCAACAGCAGGTGCCAACCGAACAACTTCGATACAGAATCTGAGATTAAATATTACAAGGAATACTGTCCTGTTAGATTCTTTAGGACGGCAGATACGGCTTTCCGATATACGAAAGGGTATGTGGGTCAACGTTGTCTTTTCTTCTGCAATGACACGCAGCATCCCGCCACAGTCGACCGCTTTTTTAATCGTTGCCAGAAGGGATTTTCAGACTTCTTCCTCTACCACTACAACCGGACGGGTTGCCATGGTCGACCCGGTCAATGAGATTCTCTATACCGGCAACCCTTTTGATGTCAACAGTCAGACAAAATATCTTCTCTCAAATGCCACGATCACAGACCGCTCCGGCAGACCGATCAGCATCCGGGCATTACAGCCGGGACAACGGGTCCGGATCACACATGCAAATTTCCAGACTTCGAGTATTCCACCGCAGACAACAGCTTTTCATGTTCAACTGCTTTGACACTTCTTCATATTTTGTGTAAAGGATGCATAAATAATATAAATAAGCCTTGCGATATTCCCTGTTTTTCGCTATCATAAATATATAAATATACAGTATTAGAGAAGGAGATTTTTATGGGTAAAAAGAATTGCATTGTTGCACAATCCGGCGGTCCTACCGTTGCGATCAATGCCAGCTTAGCAGGTGTTGTCAAAGGGGTAAAGGACTCTCAGGTTTTTGATACAATCTATGGTTCCGTCAACGGTATTTTAGGAATTTTAAATAATAATGTGATCAATCTGAGTGAGATTGTTGCCAACGAAGAGACGCTGAACAGGTTAAAAACACACACCGTCTATGTATTTAGGTTCCTGCCGTTACAAACTTCCTACCGTGGAAGAATCACCTGAAACTTATGCACAGATTTTTTGAAATGTTTGAAAGTTTAAATATCGGTGCTTTCTTCTATATCGGAGGAAATGACTCCATGGACACTGCGTTAAAATTATCACAATATGCAGCTTCTATCGGAAGTGATGTCAGAGTCATCGGTGTTCCTAAGACGATCGACAATGACCTCTGTCTGACAGACCATACACCTGGTTTTGGCTCCGCTGCAAAATACATTGCATCTACGATCTTAGAGATTGCACATGATACTTTCAGCTATCCGGTACCAAGTGTAACAATTGTTGAAATTATGGGACGTGATGCAGGCTGGCTGACTTCTGCTTCAGCACTTGCAAGAAATGAATACAATACGGCTCCGCATCTGATCTATCTGCCGGAAGCTCCGTTCGATACCGCTCAGTTCTTAGCAGATGTAAAAAGGAACTTCTGAAAAAGCAGAACACGGTTATCATTGCCGTATCCGAGGGTATCCGCGACAAAAACGGAAATTATATCAGTGCTGCCTCCCAGACCACCGATGGTTTTGGTCACAGCCACTTAAGCGGTGCCGGCAAAGCTTTAGAGAATTTTGTAACATCCAACATTGACATTAAGGTACGCTCCATTGAGATCAATGTTCTTCAGCGTTCCGGTGCACATATCTCTTCTGCAACAGATTTAACCGAGTCCTTCGAGCTTGGTCATCATGCCGTAGAATTAGCAGAGGAAGGGGTTACCGGCTGCATGGTTACCTTAAAACGTCTTTCTTCTAATCCATACAAGGTTGCTTACGGACACGAAAATGTAGCTAAGATCGCAAATGAGATCCGTTCCGTTCCTCGTGAATGGATCAATGAAGCAGGCAATGATGTTCTCCCTCCGATGTACGAATACTTACGTCCATTGATCATTGGAGAACCGGATATCCGGTATAAGAACGGTCTGCCTGACTATATGGATATCTCTCACCTGACTAAAGCATAAACGGCAAAGAATATGCCATAAACGAACATCCCCGAATTTTCCTTTGATTATAAAGAATTTTCGGGGATATTTTTTTATTCTATTCTGATCATTCTAACGTCTCTGCCAACTCTCCATGATCCAGACTATATTTTTGTACCATTCCGTCTTCGTATAACAGATAAAAACTATCTCCGATATAAGTTCCGCGAATATAGCCGACCACATTTCCCTTTTCCTTGCAGTCCATCTTCATCCGCTGTACAAACTTTCCGTTCTCATAAGAATACAGCAGATAGTCACAGCGGTATTTATCGGTTTTGTCATATCCGCTTGCTAAAAAGCCTATCAGATTTTTTTCCTGATCCGCTAAGACCTCTTTATAATCATACAGTGCTCCTGCGTAGCCATACTCTGTCAGATCTTCTTTTGCCGTTTCTTTTACATCGGAAGGATCTGAAATATCAAACATGGGACAGTTTCATTCCTTCTACCGCTCCATCTTTTTCATCCGCTTCCATTCCAAGTCCTAACAGCATTCCTTCGCCGTATCCATGCAGATATTCGGAAAAACCACTAATCTTCAATTTTCCTAAAACCTTCGGTTTTTTCGGGTCAGACAAGTCTATGGAAAAAAAGCGGATCTGTTTGTCGAAATGTCACCACATATCCGGTATTTCCCAAAAAACGGACTGCATAAATCTCTTCGCCTTTTGCGAGATTCTCTATTTTTCCTTTGATCTTCAGATTTTTTCCTAAAATATAAAGCTGGTTATACGTTGTGCTTTCCTGCGTATCATATCCGATGATCTCTCCATCGATATCGTCCGTCACTTTCTCGATCCCGTATGCCGTCTTTGTGGTTGCGATCCGAAGATTTCCCTGATATTCACTCATTGCCATATCATCCGTCAAAACTCCTTCAACACTTCCGGATGCCTCTAATTTCATTTTTCCATCCCGATAAGAAATCCTGCTGACCTTCGTACTGTCGCTCTGCGTTCCTGCTTCTTCCCAGTCCGGATAACTGCTGTCTGTCACATAGATATTTTTTTTCACTTACATAAAATAGCTCTGCCCCGGTCACTACTGCCTTGGTATCTTGAAACTTCTCCGGCTGTTTTAGATCAATCGATGCCATGACCAGATAGGAAGTGCTTAAACAGTCCTCCGGCAGAAAAATATCTTTTTTCACTCAACAATTTTCCATCTACCACCGGGATATACTCCTCATAATTCTCCTCTTTATCCGGTTTCTGCGTCATGTTCTGCGCAAAAAAGTAGAAATATCCATCGGAAATTCTGGAATCCTCATAGCTGCCTTTTACCGTAAAAGTATGGATTTTCTTTGGTTTGTTGCGATTCTTCGTATCATAGATATGAATCTTACAATAAGCAGTTCCTGTATACATCTGTTTATTTAACAAAGCAATATCTTCTGTCGTACTGGTGTCACTGTTATTTAATTCACAGGGATTCTATGACGATCAGCCGGTCTTTCCATATATAAAAATCAGAAATACTTTCAAAGCCACGAATCTTGCTCTTTCGCTTCAATCCGTTTTGAGTATCTGTGATCTGAATGGCATAATTCCCCGAGGTGGCAGTCTTCGTTTCTTCTGAAATCACCTGATAGAGGTATCTTCCATCGTTTTTTATAACATCTCCTTCATCCACATTTTTTTTCCTGTGTATTAGTAACTCCATGCTCTGTCTGATCACTGCTTTCTTTTTTTGTCTCACTCCGAACAGCATCTGAACTTTCTTCGTTACCCGCTGTCGTTCTTGCCATATCGGCTGTATCCAGCGTTCCGATGGCATATTCCTGTACCTCTCCCTGTACATATTCTCCCTGCCAAAGTTCGGAAAACTGCTGATATATGTTGTGATAGGTTGTATGAGCAGCCGTGTCCTTCGTCTGTGACTTCGTACCATATGTCTGCTGATCTGTTCCCGCTTTTCTTGGGATCCCACTAATTCCTGCGAGCAGGATGATACATAGACATGCTGCGGTTACAGCAGGATACCAGTGTTTGATGTTTCCAGTTATATTTTTATGTTTCTTTTGCTGCTCACCGGTCGTTTGCGTTTTTATATATTTCCGCATATTCTCTGTCTCTAACTCCGGCGGGATCTCCTCTGCCTCTGCTGACTGTTCTAAGTATTTTTTTTATTTCTTCTTCATCCCATGAATGATTGCTTTTTTATGTTCCATTCTCATCCCTCCAGCTTCTCTCTCATTTTTTTTCAATGCCCTGCGGTATTTAGAACGGATGGTGCTTGGATTTTTTTCTAAAATACCAGCAATCTCTTCACCGGTATATCCACCAAAAACAGACAACGCCACGATCAGCCTTTCCTCATCTTTTAATTCCCAAAATACTTCTTTTACGGCAGCCTGCATCGCAAAATCTGTTTCTTTTTTGATGTTTCTTCGCTCCGATTGCTCAAAATATCTTCGATATCATCCTCTTTACGAAACCATGTCCGCATTCGCCTTTTGCAACGATTCACAAGGATTTGCATCATCCATGCCGCATACTTTTCTTTTTCCCGCAACTGCCCCCATTTTTCATAGGAGATCAGTGCCGCATCCTGTACCGCATCTTTTGCCTCTTCAGCATTTTTTCAGATAATAATATGCTGTTTTTTTATACATCCGGGGATAAATCTCTTCATAACAACGGATGAATTCTTCCATAGGTCCCTCCTCCTGTGCTCTGTGAACATGTCTACTCACTTGCACTCATTATATCAGAGTCCCGGCATGGCGAAAATGTTGCATTTATTTTTGTGCAATGGAGATGAAACTCAAGAAATCGTGAAGCCCACTGGCGAACACGATTTCTGCTTTCAGAGGTTCATCGGAATGCTCTGCACAAGGAAACTTGGAATATTTCATTTGTGCCCCTATTAATTCCACCAGAAATAAATCCCAATATTTTAACCCTGATATCTAAATCACCATACTGACATTTTCCTATATTTTTTAAGGCAGCCGCTCAACGCTGCTGCCTCATCAGATCCTCTAACGTAATACCACGAAAATAATCTTTCGTCAGTTTATAATAATCTTCCCATACCGGCAAAGTCCTGCATGCTGCCGCCCGTTCACATACAGCCGCATTTTCCTGCAGACAGGACACCGGTGCTAAATCTCCTTCTGCAAGAATTAAAATATCCCACAAAGTCACCTCGGATGGCTCTTTTGTCAACCGATATCCACCGCCAATGCCGTGCAGGCTGTCTACCAGCCCGCCTGTTTTCAGTACCGTCATCATCCGCTCGATATATTTTAGGGATATCCCCCTGACGGGCCGCCACTTCTTTCATCGGGATAAATTCACCGTTACCATGCTCGGCAAGGTCTAAAAGAATACGGATGGAATATCGTCCGCGTGTCGAAATCATTCTTTTCCCTTCCCTTTCCTATTTTTTAAACTGCTGCAAATCCTTTTTCAAGATCTGCGATAATATCGTCAATATGCTCCGTTCCAATGGAAAGACGGATCGTAGATGGTGTGATTCCCTGATCCGCAAGCTCTTCTTCTGACAACTGGGAATGTGTGGTAGTTGCCGGATGGATCACCAATGATTTTACGTCTGCTACATTTGCAAGCAGCGAGAAAATCTCAAGGTTATCGATAAAGCGGTATGCCTCTTCCTGACCACCTTTGATCTCAAATGTAAAAATGCTGCCGCCACCATTTGGGAAATAACGCTCATAGAGTGCGTGATCCGGATGATCCGGGAGGGATGGATGGTTTACTTTTGCAACTTTCGGATGCTTACGAAGATATTCAATGACTTTTTTGGTATTCTCGGCATGTCTCTCTAATCGAAGAGAAAGTGTCTCTGTTCCCTGTAACAGTAAAAATGCCGCAAACGGTGAAATTGCTGCACCCTGATCACGAAGCAGGATTGCACGGATATATGTTACAAACGCAGCCGGACCGGCAGCATCTACAAAAGATACTCCATGATAACTTGGGTTTGGTGCTGCGATCGGTGCATATTTTCCACTTGCTTTCCATTCAAATTTTCCGGAATCTACAATAACTCCTCCAAGGGTCGTACCGTGGCCACCGATAAATTTTGTTGCAGAATGTACGACAATATCTGCACCATGCTCGATCGGACGGATCAGATACGGGGTACCAAAAGTATTGTCTACTAAAACCGGAATGCCGTGTTTATGTGCAATCTCTGCGATCGCATCAATATCCGGAATGTCACTGTTTGGATTTCCAAGTGTCTCTAAGTAAACTGCTTTCGTATTTGGTAAAATAGCTGCTTCTAACTCTTTGAGGTCGTGGGCATTGACAAATGTTGTCTCTATTCCAAACTGTACTAATGTATGCTCTAACAGGTTAAATGTTCCGCCGTAAACTGTTTTCTGTGCAACAATGTGATCTCCTGCCTGTGCTAATGCCTCGATTGCATAGGTAATGGCTGCTGCTCCTGATGCAAAGACTGCCAATGCTGCAACTCCACCCTCTAATGCTGCAATTCTCTGTTCAAATACATCCTGTGTGGAATTTGTCAGACGACCATAGATGTTTCCTGCATCACGCAGTCCGAAGCGGTCTGCTGCATGCTGGGAATTGTGGAATACATAAGAAGTGGTTGCATAGATCGGTACGGCTCTTGCATCTGTTACCGGATCTGCTTTTTCCTGTCCTACATGAAGCTGCAATGTTTCAAATTTATAATTACTCATCTTCTTTACCTCGTTCTTTCTTAAGATTTATTTACTCTTTCTTTTACATACCTACCAAGTAGGTTGGTGTTATATTATAGCAAAAATTTCCACTTGTCAAGGACTTTTATTAACTTTTTTCTGACAAATTTATAGGAGGCACTTCTCTTCCTCATCAGAAGAGAAGTGCCTCCTGTTTATAATATTCTAAAACTTTTTATTCTATTATGAGTATTGCTCACTTCATAATTCCGTTGCTCGCTGATCCATGGATCATGCTTTCACTTTTGCAGTCAATGCTCCATTTTCCACATCGATCAGGATGGTGTCTCCTGCACGGACACGGTCCGCTAAGATCAGCTTTGCTGCCTCGGTTTCAACTGTTTTTTGCAGATAACGTTTCATCGGTCTTGCACCATAAACCGGATCAAATCCGTGGTCTACCACATACGCTTCTGCTTCTTTTGATAACTCGACACGAACTTCTTTGTCTACCAGACGGCTGTTCAGATCCTCCATTAACAGGTGGATGATTTCTCCAATGTTGCTCTTTGTCAATGGCTTAAACAGAATGATCTCATCCAGACGGTTCAAAAATTCCGGTCGGAATCCGGCGCGAAGTTCATTCATAACGGCTTCTTCGGCATCCTTACTGATGTTGCCGTTTTCATCAATACCATCTAACAGATGTGCAGAGCCAATGTTAGAAGTCATGATCAGAATCGTATTTTTAAAATCTACGGTCCTGCCCTGTGAATCCGTGATCCTCGCCATCATCTAACACCTGAAGTAATACGTTGAATACATCAGGATGTGCCTTTTCAATCTCATCAAAAAGCACTACGGAGTATGGTTTTCTGCGGACTGCCTCGGTCAGCTGACCGCCCTCGTCATATCCTACATATCCTGGAGGCGCTCCGATCAGACGGGAGACGGAATGTTTCTCCATGTATTCACTCATATCGATACGAACCATGTTGTTTTCATCATCAAACAGGCTCGCTGCGAGACTCTTTGCTAACTCTGTTTTTCCAACACCGGTTGGTCCAAGGAACAGGAATGAACCGATCGGTTTCGTCGGATCTTTGATTCCTGCTTTGGAACGGATGATTGCTTCCGTTACTTTTGTAACGCCCTCATCCTGTCCGATGACACGTTTATGAAGTTCCTCATCTAAGTGCAGTGTTTTGTTTCGTTCACTCTCTGTCAGTTTTGCTACCGGAATTCCTGTCCAGCGGGAGATGATCCTTGCAATCTCTTCATCGGTAACACTTTCGTGCACCAGTGAAAAATCTTCTTTTTTCACTTTTTTTCTTCTTCTGCGGCAAGCTCACCCTCTAACTGTGGGAGTCTGCCATACTGAAGTTCTGCTGCTTTCTCTAAATCGTAGTTCTGCTTTGCAAGTGCAATCTCTTTTTTCAGGGATTCTAATTCCTCACGCAGCTTCTGTACTTTTTCTACCGTCTTTTTTCTCGTTGTCCCACTGTGCCTTCTTTGCTGCAAATTCATCGTTTAATTCAGCTAATTCTTTTTTGAAGTGTCTCTAAACGATCCTTGCTCAGATGGTCTTCCTCTTTTTTCAATGCAGTTTCTTCGATCTGAAGCTGCATGATCCTACGGTTCAACTCATCTAACTCGGTTGGCATAGAATCTAATTCGGTTTTGATCAGGGCACATGCCTCATCGACTAAGTCAATCGCTTTATCCGGTAAAAAACGGTCCGAAATATAGCGGTTCGAAAGGACTGCTGCACTGACTAATGCGGCATCGGTAATCTTAACTCCGTGGAATACCTCGTAGCGTTCTTTGATACCTCTTAAAATAGAAATCGTATCTTCTACGGTCGGTTCATCTACCTGTACCGGCTGGAAACGACGCTCTAAAGCTGCATCTTTTTCAATATATTCACGGTATTCGTCTAACGTTGTTGCACCGATGCAGTGAAGCTCGCCTCTGGCAAGCATTGGTTTCAGCATATTTCCGGCGTCCATTGCACCGTCCGTCTTGCCTGCGCCTACTATGGTATGAAGCTCATCTATAAACAGTATTATCTGACCGTCACTCTGTTTTACTTCGTCTAATACCGCTTTCAAACGTTCCTCAAATTCACCACGGTATTTTGCACCTGCTACCAGTGCACCCATATCCAGTGCAAACAATTTTTTATCTTTCAATCCTTCCGGCACATCACCACGCACGATCCTCTGTGCTAAGCCTTCTACTACTGCTGTTTTTCCGACACCCGGTTCACCGATCAAAACCGGATTGTTCTTCGTCTTTCGTGACAGGATCCGGATAACATTACGGATTTCCGTATCCCTTCCGATGACAGGGTCCAGCTTCTGGTCTTTTGCCCGCTCTACCATGTCATAGCCGTATTTTTCAAGCGTATCATATGTTGCCTCGGGATTGTCAGAAGTTACCCTCTGATTACCACGCACGGTAGAAAGACTCTGTAAAAATCTTTCTCTGGTAATACCATATTCCTTAAACAATTCTTTCATTGCCTGATTCGGGTATTTTATCAATGCTAAAAACAGATGCTCTACCGATACATATTCATCTCCCATCTGTTTTGCTTCATCTTCTGCATGGATCAGAACCTTATTCAGATTCTGTCCCACATAAACCTGTCCTCCGGACACTTTGACTCTGGCTTCCAGTTTTCGTCTTGCATTATCTGCAAAATGCTGTTTCTGAATCTCCATTTTCTCAATTAATTTCGGAATCAGTCCATCTTCCTGCTGCATCAATGCAACCATCAAATGTTCCTGCTCGATTTCCTGATTTCCGTATTCATATGCTAATTTCTCGCAATCGTTGATCGCTTCTACTGATTTCTGGGTAAATTTCTGGATGTTCATACTTCTACGCCCCTTTCTATCGTCACATTCTATTTCCTAAAAATAAGAATGTCTGAAACCTGTTTTTCCTTTACAATATAATGTATAACACCTTTTGTTAGCACTGTCAAGAGGTGAGTGCTAATTCTTTTATAAAAAATTTTAACATAAAAATTCCCTGTTCCGGTATCATATTATACCCGAACAGGGAATTTTCTATGTTGAATTTCTCTTCCTCCATACTTTCTCAAAGTATAGCAGAAAGAGGAAAAACATTCCATTATACCTCGCCTTCAATTCCACGGAATCTGCTTAAGAACTCCTTGGTCTTTTCGCTCTTTGGCTCTAAGAATACTTCTTTTGCAGTTCCTTCTTCTTCGATCACGCCGTCTGACATAAAGATCACATGACTTGAAATGTCTCTTGCAAATGCCATCTCATGTGTGACCACGATCATCGTAAGGCCTTCCTGCGCAAGCTGACGCATGATATTTAAGACTTCTCCGACCATCTGTGGGTCTAATGCGGAAGTCGGTTCGTCAAAAAGCAGGATTTCCGGCTCCATTGCCAAAGCCCTTGCAATTGCCACACGCTGTTTCTGACCACCGGAAAGCTGACGCGGTTTTGCATTGATGTACGCGTCCATGCCAACCTTTTTTAAGTATGCCATTGCTTTTTCTTCTGCTTCTTCTTTTTTTCTTCCAGCTACCTTGATCTGACCTACCATGCAGTTCTCTAAAACCGTCATGTTGTTAAACAGATTAAAACTCTGGAATACCATTCCAACCTTAGAACGGTATGCCGGTACATTGATCTTTGGATCTGTGATATCTTCTCCATGATATAAAATGCTGCCACCGGTTGGTGTCTCTAACAGATTCACACAGCGGAGCATTGTGGATTTTCCTGAACCGGACGCTCCGATCACGGAAACCACATCACCTTTTGCCACCTGAAAACTGATATCTCTTAACACGTCGTGAGAGCCAAAAAGATTTTTCCAGATGAGATACTTCTAATATTACATCTTCTGCATTCATATGAAACCTCCTCTACTCTCCACGTTTTACTTCTTCGCCCAACTGGGTTCCGATCCCCATGACATCGACTAACTCATAGTTCTGTGAACCATCCATCTTTTTCTCCCATAAACGGAGCAGTTTAGACGCTGCTAATGTCATGATCAGATACATACACATTACGATCACTGCGGATTCAAAATAGGTATACAACGCACCTGCCACGCTCTTATGTACAAAGAACAGGTCTACAATACTGATAATGGACAATACGGAAGTATCCTTGATGTTGATGATCAGGTTGTTGCCGATCTGCGGTAAAATATTCCGAAATGCCTGTGGCAGAATGACATTGGTCATTGTCTGTACATGTGTCATTCCAATTGCCTTTGCACCTTCGGTCTGTCCCGGATCAACGGAAATGATTCCACCACGCACGGATTCTGCCATATACGCACCGGTATTGATCGATACGATCAAAAATGCGGACTGCCACATTCCCATCTGGATGTTAAAAATCTGTGCAGCTCCATAGTAAATAAACACTGCCTGAACGATCATCGGCGTTCCACGGAATACTTCCACATAAATCTTTAAAATAATCTTTACAATCTTTAAAATGATCCTTTTTTAACAGGGAATCTCTCTGCTTGTCCTCCGGAATCGTCTGGATGATTCCGACGATAAATCCTATCAGACAACCGATTGCTGTCGATACGAGTGCGATCACAAGTGTTGTTCCTGCACCTTTTAAATAGGAGGTTCCATATTCCTGTAACAGATAGAGAATACGTTCCCAAAAGTTCATGTTTGAAATCACGTTATCTAACCCCTTTTTAATTGATTACTCGGATAACGGCTGAGCAGAAATTGCCTCGTCCATCATAGAGTCAAAGTCCTCTGTTGTCATCTCTTTTAATACGCTGTTGATCTTGTCTGTAAGCTCTGTATTTCCTTTTTTCACAGAAATACCAATGTTGATATCTTCATCGGATACTTTGTAGTTATCATCTGTATCTGTAAAATCTAAAATCTTCAGATCCGGATAAGCAACACATGCTGCTTTTGCTGTCGGAATATCTGTTGCTACTAAATCTGTACGACCACTCTCTAATGCTACTAACATTGCCGGAGCGGATTCCTGTGCCGGCTGGATATTTGCATCTTTTAACTGTGGCAGACAATTGTCGTACCAGATCGTTCCAAGCTGTGATGTACAGGTTGCACCTGCAAGATCGCTGATTCCTTTTGCATCTGCATATTTTCCGTCAGATTTTACTAAAGTAACGATGGATGCATAATAATATGGCTCTGTAAAATCTACCATTTCTTTTCTGTCAGAAGTAATTGACTGACCTGCGATAACACAATCCACGGTTCCTGACTGTACTGCAGGAATTAAAGAATCCCAGTCCAGTTTTACGATCTGAAGCTCACAGCCTAATTTATCTGCGATCTTCTTTGCCATCATAACATCGTATCCATACGCATAATCTTTGCTGTCCTCGATTGGAACTGCTCCGTTCGAGTCATCTGACTGTGTCCAGTTATATGGTGCATAGCCACATTCCATTGCTACTCTTAAAACCGGTGTTCCTGACTTATCTGCGTCTGCTTTTGTTTCCTTGGTCTCTTTTGAACCACATGCTGCCAGTGAGCAAACCATCACTGCCATTAAAATTACTCAATTAATTTCCTTTTCATCCTTGCTCCTCCTTAGAATTATGTCAACTACAACAAAAAATGGAGAAAGTATGACCTTCTCCATCGAATTGTTATAATTATACACCAAATATGTCAAATGTCAACTGTGAAATTTTTACTTTTACGCATTTTTATGTAAAAAATTCGCATAATTCCTTATTCCACCGTTCTTTTCGTGTATCCTTCTTATTTTTTACTTTTTCTTTAAAAAGTCTCTACAAACATCAGGCTAAAACTGATCAATAAAAAGACGCAGGAAACCCATATGATATGTAAACCAAATCTTATGGATAAAATTCCACCGATTCCTGCTCCTATGGCAAAAAAGAAGATGATTCCAAAATAGTAAAGTGCCTGCTCTAACTGCTCCGGTTTTTTCTCCCTGCACCAAACGGACAATGCTGCGGTACCGCTTCTTAAATTTCCGATACACATGGTACTTGCATAGGAATAACCTCCGACTTTCCGGAAGGTCTGTACCTGCATAGCACATGCAAAAGATACCATGATCGTTGCCGGAAGATTCCATTTTTCAGGCATAAAACCTACAATAAACAAAATGGCAATCTCTGCTAACAAAATGCCCTGTCTCCAATGCAGACGTTTTGCATATCGATGCCGATACTGTATCCTCTCTGCAATAAACACTCCCACCGCAAATGCCAACAGCGGCAGCAGATAACGTATTCCTTCCTGCCAGCGTCCCTCCATAAAATGCTGGCTCATCAGTACCACGTTTCCAGTCTGTGCGTTTGAAAACACCTTGCCTCTTGAATTGTAGGTATAGGCATCCTGAAATCCTCCCGATAACGCTAAAAACAGACTATTACAAAATGCTTCCGACATCTGCTTGTTTTCTACGATCAATTCCTCTACAGGATTCTCCAAACCTGCCATTCCATCACGCTCCTCTCTCGCTTCCCGCACTACATTATACACTGATTTTGATTTCTGTAAAGTGTGGAATGGGTGAAAATACATAAAAGGATTTTCTGACAGTTTTAAAATATATTCTATTTTGATTTAGATACTTATCTTTATATCATACGCTGTTCTCGGCTATCCCCACGGACATGCTACGTTTCCTGTTCGTCGCCCACGCCTTTTTACTCATGTTTTGTGCAACTCGCCCTACAGGCTCAAACAGACACAAAACATGAGCGGCAGTGTGCTCCTCACGACGGAAGCCTCGCAACTGTCTGTGGGGATAGCCGGGAACTGCTACATTGTGTTTATATGGAAATTTCTAGGATGAATCATTCAATGGTTTAAAAGAATTGCATTTTGAGAATTGCTTAATTAATGTAAGTATAGAAAATATCAGATGAGTTATGAGTTTGTATATGGTCTCCTAAAAACTCATTTAAAAGCTATCCACTGAATTTTGGAAGATTCTATAAAGATTTTAAGGAATGTTCTACAAGCCGTTGGATTTACATAACATGTCCCATTTCTGAAATCAAGACTATTTTACATATAATATATCTAGTTCTCTTTCACCACAATTACCTGGCAACACCTTCTCGGAAATCTCAACATAGAACTACTTCCTCCCCGAACCACATTAGAAAACGTATATCCCAGCGAGCTCCCGACGATTATGAAAAGTTTCTTTTTGTGCTATGGAGATGAAACTCCCGGAAGCGTGGAGCCCTCTGGCGAACACGATTCCTGCTTTTAAGGAGGTTCATCGGAATGCTTAGCACAAGGAAACCCGGAATAATCGTCAGGAGCTCGCTGAACATTACCCTTCCTAACAGATCACACAAAAAAAGAAGACACAGAGTTTCCTCCATGTCTTCTCACAATTTCTATTCTTCTTACTGCTCTTCAGCTCTTGCCATAGCAATCTGGAAGTCTTTCTGATCTGTAAAGATTTCGTTCTTGTATGGGTTCTTCTTCTGCTCAAGAGAACGTTTGATGATAATGGTAATGCAAAGTACGTTTACAACGATTGCAAGGATTGCCATTACACCCTGAGCTGTTGGGTTTGCATATGCAGGCTGAGCTGCTGTAGCTAACTCTAAACCATTTGTCCACTCTTTTCCATAAAGAGATGGTAATACTGCACACTTAGATCCTACCTGGAATAATGGGAATACCTGAGCGAACATACACCATGTTGCTAAAGTATTTGCACGGTTCTGAATCCAACCACCCTTGTTCCAGAACATTGCTGCGAATGTAGGTGCTAATAATAATGCAATACCACAGTACCAGCTATGTGTAGGAAGGTTCAGGTATGTATAAGTAAAGTTCCATACATCGTAAGCTAAGATGAACTGCCATGTCATATCAGGCCATAACATATCATCTTTTTTCTTAGATGTATAGATACCCCACCAGCCAGTCATACATAAGATGTTGATAAGACCTGCAATACCGTTAAGCCAGTTCCACGAGCCACCGTAAAGCCATACGCCCTCGTTAGATAACCAGTATCTGGAACCGGTCTCAGCAAATGCCTGTGCACCTCTGATCGCAGACTCAAAGTCAGAACATACTGCGATTAAAATGTTAATTGCTACGATGATGAATGGGAATGGTTTAAACCATTCTTTCTTTCCAATGCCCCATTTGTATTTGAGCATCATGAAACCAATACATCCTGCTACTGCTGCATACAGCTTCGCATAATGGAACCAACCGTTCATGTATTTATGTGTCTGGTTGTTTAATGCCCATTCTGAGCCGTTTGCTGCGCCTACTGCGATGGCAATAAAATAAACTGTCAATGCAAGTGGTAAGATCAGGAAAAAGAATACTCCTCCTGCTTTTTGTACGACGGGCAATTTCATTACAGATAACTAATCCGGCAAATACCAGGACCCATCCGAGAAGCTGCCACATGGCGTTATCGCCATAAAGGTTGAATAACATATCTTCTTTCCTCCTTCAATGCTACTTAAATATATGATATTCTTTGGCTGGTCATACCAGCCGATGAGTTCAATTTTAATACTTTTTTAATGAAATTACAAGTTTTTTAACGATTTTCTACTACTTTTTACATATTTTTCGTGGTTTTTCGTGAATACGCCCCTTTTGGTTGCTGGTCGAACCAGTGACAATGAATATTTCTTATCCCTCTTCATCCACCTGGATTCCCTTCAAATCCGCCTCTAACAGTTTCATATTATTCTTGATCTCATTCAAAGTCTGCGACACATTTTCCGGCTGACGGTAGTCTCTTGCAAGGGTCACGATCTCTCCCATATCCACATCCGATGATGCCTCCACGTGCTTCTGCTGTGCCCGGACTTTTTCTTGCCGCTTCTTTGGTCTGCATCATCATAGCTTCCTGTTTTGCCCGTTCTAACTTCTGTTCCTCTAACTTTTTTTCTTCCTCTTTCTTCTCTTCCTTGGTATCTTTCGCCTTTTTTCTTCAGCTTCCTGCTGCTTTTCATCCATGTTGTCTATGGCTTCCTGTTTCAACAGACCGATAATTTCTTTGCTCGCATTTTCCATGATCTGATCTGCATTTTTCTCTGCTTCTACCATAGGATCTGACTTCAAACGTTCCAAACGGATTGTCTTGATCTTGGCTACATCCTCCTTCATACCCTTTTGGGCTTCCTTGAGTTCCTCCCGGAAATGGATACTCCGTTTATTTAATTCTAATGCCTGTTCCTGGTAGTTGGTCAGTCCAGCCTTATCGATTTTTCTTCACAGCGTTTCCACTCCTCCTCGGTCAACTCAATATTGAATTTTCCACTCATGCAAACCTGTCTTTTCTCTAAGAGTTCTAAATCTTTTTGTTCCTGAGAATCCGGCTCTACCATGTGCTGCTCTCTCAATGCCTTTTTTTGGTCATTGATCTTTAAAACCTCATCCTGTGACTCACTGTACAAAGTCTTCATTTTGTCATAGTGATCTCTTCGCTCCTGGATATCCGCATCAATAGAACGGTCGATATCCCAGGCATCCTTTACGACCTTCAGAGCTTTTTGCTGTGCCTCTTTCCGTTTTTTAGTTACCGGATCATCAATCAGATTCAGGTCGCCTGCAAATACTTTGCTCTTATCTTTTTTTGTACTCTTTCCATCTTCTGTTTTATCCGCCTGATCTATTGCATTCTCTGCCTGATTCATTTTTCCTAATAAATCCGTTATGCTCTGCTTTCCATACGATGTTATCCTGCTCATATTGTCACCCCACATGATTGTTCCTATTTGTAAATAATATCGGATAACTCTTCTTTTTTCTTTAGACACGCTTTCGCAGCCTCAATAGGATCTTCTTTTCTAAACGCGAAACCTGTACCTGGCTGACCCCTAATTCCTTTGCAGCCTGTACCTGTGTTTTTCTTCAAAATACCGCAGCGTGATCAGCTTCCGCTCTTTTTCGTTTAACTCTCCTAAAAGCTGCTCCACTAAAGATCCGGTTGACCACAAATTCTTTTTCATAATCTCCTTCCCCGGACTGGTCACTCCCCTGCCGGAACTGCCCCGCCTTTTGCAGACAACTGCTCTTCTAACGAAATCTCACTGCCGTCTTTTTCATAAATGCTCTGCGATAAAGAAGAGACTTCCCGATTCGCCTCCGTTGCCATAAGGATTTCCTCGGTACTAAGCCCCGTCTCCTTTGAAATTTCCTCTAAGGTGGCATCCCTGCCTTTTTCCTGCTCAATTTTTTTCCCTTGCTTTTTGCAATATGGTATCCCTGTTCCTTCAAACCTCTCGAAACCTTCATCATGGAATTATCCCGAAAAAAAACGTTTCAATTCCCCCGTGATCAACGGTACGGCATAGGTGGAAAATGCCACCTCGTACTTTGTATCAAAACGATCAATCGCTTTCATCAGACCTATCATTCCGATCTGAAAGAGTTCTTCCCTGTCATAGCCCCGGTACTCAAAACGCTTGACCACCGCATAGACTAACGGACGATTCTCCAGAATCAGCTCTTCCCTGGCATTTTCATCTCCTGTATGTGCCCTGGTAAGCCTTTCCGTAAAATCACTCATCCTCTACTTTCCCTATCTCCTTTTCCATCGTAATCCTGGTTCCGATATGCAGCTCAGACTCCACTTTCACGGAATCCATAAATGCCTCCATAAAAGCAAACCCCATTCCGGAACGCTCACACTCCGGTTTTGTCGTATAAAACGGCTGTTTTGCTTTTTCCACATCAGGAATTCCTTTTCCGTTATCCTTTGATCTCAATATGTAATAACCGGTCTAAGAGTACACAGTGGATCTCTACCATTCCTTCTTTTTCTTCGTAGCCATGGATAATTGCGTTTGTCACCGCCTCCGAAACGGAAGTACGGATATCTTCAATTTCCTCCATCGTAGGATTTAACTCCATTGCAAATGCCTCAACGGTAATACGTGCAAGACTCTCATTCACGGAATCTGCCAAAAACTCATATACATCTCATTTTTTCTCATTCTTCTTCTCCGCCTTCCTCAATCTTTACCATTTTATGCAATCCTGACAACAAAAAAATCTTTCGGATACGTCCATTCATATGCTCTGCCCGAACTTCTCCACCCGTAAAATCCATGTTTTTGCACCGCCCGATCATCATGCCGATTCCGGAGCTGTCCATAAACTCCGTATCTTTAAAATCAAAAAACCAGATTTTTCACATGATACGTTTGAAGTAACATATCCGTCTGCGAACGCAGATCAATGGAACTGTGGTGGTCAAGTTCTTTTGGCACCATGACCCGAAGACTGTTGTCTTTTAATTCATACTGAAATATCATATACCTCTCCTCTATCTTTCTTATAATTTTTCCTTGTATCATAGATTGGTTTCATATCATAAAAACTGCTGCACTATGGAGCATTTTTTATAATCAAAAAGACACCGGGCAAAAAGCCTGATGTCTTTTGTATTGTTCCTATATTGTACCACTATTCAATTCCCGGAATATCCGTATTACCGGTATCTCCAGTTGTTGTATCTCTTGTATTTTCATCCGCTGCATCATCCGGATTTGCTGTGTCCGCTTCCGCTGTACCAAATTCATCTAAATATTTCTGTGCTCTTGAGGAACGCTCCGTATTCGGATATAATTCCACCACCTTCTGGTAGTAAGTTCTTGCATTGTCAATATCGTTATTCTTGCGATAGGACTGTGCAAGGTAATACAGTGCATAACCGTCATGATAGTTCTCATCCATATCGATGATCTTCTGGAAAGCCTGCTGCCGCTTCTGCATAGTTCAGGCTGCTGTATTTCTGGTAAGCATCCTGATAGGTAGAAGCTAAATACTCGCTGTTCACTTCACTGTTAACTGCATCGTAGATCTTCTTTGACTCGTCATCTAAATATTCCGCATTTACATTGCCAAGGGCATCTCCTGCCGCTGTCTTATTGCCATCACGATATGCTGCATAGGCAGTTAAAAGCTGTTGATAAGTTGCCACTTTTCCATCGGCACTGTCCGCACTGTTCTGCTCGTCTGAAATCTTTCCATTCAGTTCATCTACTTTTTTGCCTGCAGTGTCTTGATTTCCTGATTCTTTGATGAAAGGGAATCATTTGCCTGTAACACCTCGTTCTTTGCATTGGATTTCGCACTCTGTCTAACTCCCGGAACTACTAAAAAGCAGGTGATCAGCACTCCTACGATCAGACCGATCGCAATATTTAATACCGTAGAACCGGAACTGCTCTCCTTAAAATTAGAAACCGGACGGATGATCGTATCGTTTCCACTCTGATAGGAAACCGTCTTTTTATTTTTTTGTCCTTTAACGTCGTTCCCGATGCTTTTGCACGGTCATCTAACTCCTTCATATAACGAAGTGTTGTGGTATTGTTCGTATCAATGGCATGTGCTTTTTCTAATGCCTTGGCTGCCTGCTCGTAATTGCCTTCCTCTAAATAGAGCAGACCTAACAACTGATGTCCCTGTACCATCTTAGGGTTCATGGAAAGCACCTTTTTCAACTGGATGATCGCCATATCCCTGCTGTCCTGATAACAGTACAGCAATGCCTGATTATATTTCTTGATTGTCTGGTTGATCGATTCTAATCTGGCTCTGTTCTTTTGGATCTCATCTAAGTACTCCCCGGCAATATTATTCTCCGGTTTAAAATTCTTACTGATGACCCACTCACTAAGCGCAGATACGGTCTCTCCATCTCAAAATATACCAGTCCTAACAGGTTTCTTGCCTGGATATTCTTTTTTTGTTAAAACGCAGACTCTTTTTTCAGGCTCTCCACTGCTCCCCGACAGATCCCTGACACCTGCCCGTGAAAGTGCCTGATTATAATATGCATTCGATGTCTGCATGATCTTTTATATACTTTTACATCTGTGCCACAGCTTGGACAAAAGGATTCTCTGCCAAGCGTTGCTCCGCATCGATAACATTCCATTATACTGTTCCTTTCATATCTTTAAGCATTTCTTTTAAGATGTCTGTCATATCTGTCAGATCCTGATTGTAAATAGCTTCCTCTGCCTCTTCCACCTCAAGGCTCGGCTGAAATTTCTTTAACTCTTCTTCAAAATCAATCACTGTTCTTACCTCCTGTAATCTCTAATAACTCTCCTATAAAATATAATGAACCGGTACAAAACAATGCCTGTCCCCCGTTTCTTACCTTTTAATGCCCATTCATAGGCTTTTCTGCTGTCCTCAATTACGACAGCCTGCTGTCCGAAATGGGAAAATATCCTGGCAAATGTCTTCTGCCGGAATGCCGCGTTTGTCTGAAATCGTGGTCACAATGACTTGTTCCCATTGTCCCCTCTCGGCTAAAAGCTGTATGGCTTTTTCATAGTCCTTATCCGATACCATCGAAAACAGCAATATCGGATTCTGGGGTCGTATTAATGCAACGGAATCTAAAAATGCATGAATCCCTGCCACATTGTGTGCGCCGTCAAAATAAATATTTTCTCCGACCTCCTGCATTCTTCCCTGCCATCTGGTATTTCGGATTCCTTTTAGAATCTCTTCTTTTTTTATACCTGTTTCCGGTTCTAACATCCTCATCGCCTGATATGCCAGTGTCATATTCATCATCTGATATGGTGCTGCAAACGGAATCGAAATTTTTCGTATCTACATCATAGTCACATTGAAAATAAAAATCAATATATTTCCCATTAAATTTAGGAAATTTTAAGGAATTTCTATGTACCGGATAAATTTTTGCCTGACATGTCGATGCCTTTGTGCGCTGATTACCTGATCTGCTTTCTCATTGCCGGCATCATAGAGTACCGGTACTCCCTGCTTGATGATCCCTGCTTTTTCTGCCGCAATTTTTTCAATCGTATCTCCCAGATACTCGGTATGCTCTAAACTGATCGAGGTAATGATCGTTAACAGTGGATGCGTAAAAACGTTGGTGCAATCGAGCCTGCCTCCTAGTCCTGTCTCTAGCACCAGATATTCCACCCGTTTTTTTTTTGAAAGATCCACATTCCCATTCCAAAGAGATATTCAAAAAAAGTCGGATGTGCAAGTCCTTCTTTTTGCATTCGTTCTACGACTTCATAGACACAGTGAAATGCCTCTAAAAATTCCTCCACAGAGCACATTTTTCCATTGATACAAAAACGCTCTTCCATTCTTACTAAATGTGGTGAAATAAACAATCCATTGCTTTTCTGATTCTCCGTTAACACTTCGCTGATGGCTCGACAGACACTACCTTTTCCATTGCTTCCCGCCACATGGATGATCTTAAAATTTTCCTCGCGGATGTCTAGCCTCCGCAACAGCTCCTTTGTATGCTCTAATCCGTTTTTTTTTCGTAAACTTTGGTATCTCATAAAGATATGAAACTGCCTGTTCATATGTCATTTTCATTTTATCAGCCTTTCCTAAATCAAAAAGGAAGCCTGTCCTACAGACTTCCTTTATCATATATTTCTTTGACTTATTTTGCAATACCTGCACCCGGAAAACTCATCGCAGGATCCGAGTTCCTTAGACAAATTATTCTTCTATCCGCATCATTAGGATTTTATCGACACTTTTCACAAACTGTACCCGTTCCTGCATATCCTGCACGGAAATTTTTAATTCATCAATTCCGATAGACACACCCGGATATACTGCCTTTTGTGCCTTGACGGATGCATTCTGTGCTTCTTCTACTTCCCGCTGCAAACCTTCCAGCTCTGTCTTTTCGGCTGCCATTGCGGCAATCTCCTGGATCTTTACACGCAAAAGTTCTGTTCTCCTTGGGTCGTCCTTGTAATCAATACCACGCTCTTTTCCAAGTCTTTCAAAATTTTGCAAGTCCGGCTTCTATCTTTGTAATATTCTCCTGATGCGTCTCCACCTTTTTCTCTAATTCTTTGATCTGATGCAGGACTTCTTCCCGCACTCCGACTCTTATAGAGGTTGCAACTTCGCCGGGACTTCCTAATACCAGTGCTTCTATTCCGCGGACTGCAAATACCTTTCCTCCGATGATCCTGCTCTTTTTTTCCATTCAGAACAATCTCATCTCCACAGGTTATCTCACATCCGACAAACGCATCCGCTTCAATACTTCCTCTGACATCTACTTTTGCATATTCCACAAATTTTGCATATAAGTTGGCTTTTGTTGTAAGGACTGCCTTGCTTCCTCCTAACATTCCGCTTCGCAATACAATATCGCCATCTGCCGTAATGTCCGCAGATTCTACCACACCATCGATCGTTACCGTGCCGGTCGCACGGACACTTGCTTGCCCTGCTGTCACATTTCCATGGACCACTACATCACCGACAAAATTAATATTTCCAACGGAAAGATCCGCATTTCCAAAGATTTCATATACCTGAGAAATGGTGATCCTGTCATTCTCCATATCGATCTTGCCATCCATATTCGAGGTATAGGTATTTCCATCTTCCTGTCTGGTAAATCCGCGTCCTTTTAATGGCGGAAGTTCCCTCGCTCTCTTTGCCGGCAGTGGTCTGCCTTTGACGGTCATTCCATCTTCTCCCGGAACCGGTGGCTTATAAATAGCGATTACCTGTCCTTTTTCCACAGGCTCTACCATGTTGATACTCCAGTAATCCACACTTCCGTCCGGACGGATCTTCGGTTTTTACTGAAATTATTGTTAAAATGATAATCAAAATGACCGTCTATTCCATCTACCACAGGAGTTCCAACTGCGATACAGACCTCTTTATTGTAGATCCTCTCCCGGAGCATTTTTCTTAAAAAGTCTCCTGCTCAATCCCATGACGGATCTGATTCTTTTCTAACAGTGCAAGCAATTCCTCTAAAGTATATTCTTCCCCTTCCTTTGGAACCGGCAGTGTCAGAAACGCTTCCGTTTCGTCATAGGTGATGCGGGCTTTTGGCTGTACTTCCCTTTTTGTGATAGTCATAGACGGTCACCTCTTTTTCTATTGCATATTCAGGATCTGGTATCCCATATCTTACTATTATTATAGTATAACAAAACCCTTGATTTTGCAATATTTTTCGTTATTCGATTGTTATGCTTTTAAATTGTCACTCTATTTCATCTGTGACAGACGTTCTTCTACCTGCTGCATCATCTGCTCGTATTTTGCAAGTTTTTCTTTTTCCTCTAATACCTTTGCTTCCGGTGCTTTGCTTAAGAATTTTTCATTAGAAAGCATTCCCTTAGAACGTGCTAACTCTTTTTTCAGACGTTCCTGTTCTTTTTTCAGACGCTCTTTTTCTTTTTCAAAATCTACTAAATCCTCAAGCGGGATATAGACTACTGCACCCGGGATCACAACGGATACTGCATCTTCTCCAATACCGTCCTTTGTATCCTGAACCTGGATCTCACTTGCACTGATCAGTGCCGCATATGCTGTCTTCATAGAAGCAAAAAATTTCTTCTAACTCTTTGTCCTCTGTTACGATAAAGACTTTTTGCTTTTACGGCTTGGCGGAACATCCATCTCTGCGCGGGTATTACGGATTCCTTTTACTAAATCTTTTACATGGGCAACTGCTTCTTCCTCTGCCTTGAAGTTCCACTCTTCTTTGAAGGTTGGCCATTCTGAAAGCATAATGGTCTCTTTCTTCCTCCTGAAGTGTGCAGAAGATTTCTTCTGTAATAAACGGCATATATGGATGTAACAGTTTTAATGCCTGGATCAGTACGGTCTTTAAGGTCCACATTGCTGTTTTTGCAGACTTCGGATCTTCTTCTTTTTTATAAGTTCTGGTCTTTGTGATCTCAATGTACCAGTCACAGAACTCATCCCAGATGAACTCATATACTTTCTGAACGGCAATTCCAAGCTCGAATTTGTCCATGTTCTCCGTTACTTCTTTTGCAAGGGAGTTCACTGCTGAAAGGATCCACTTGTCCTCCGTTGTAAAAATCCTCTAAAGCCGGTGTCTCTAACTTTTCATCTCCGATATTCATCATGATAAAACGGGAGGCATTCCATACTTTGTTCGCAAAGTTTCTGGAGGCTTCTACACGCTCCCAGTAAAACCGCATATCATTTCCCGGTGCATTTCCGGTGATCAGTGTCAGACGCAGTGCATCTGCTCCGTATTTGTCAATGACTTCTAATGGATCGATACCGTTTCCAAGGGACTTACTCATCTTTCTTCCCTGGGAATCTCTTACCAGACCATGGAATAATACGGTGTGAAATGGTGCCTCGCCCATGTGCTCATAACCTGAGAAGATCATTCTGATAACCCAGAAGAAAATAATGTCATATCCTGTTACTAAGACATCATTTGGATAGAAATAATCCATCTCCTCCGTCTTATCCGGCCATCCAAGTGTGGAAAATGGCCAGAGTGCAGAAGAAAACCAGGTGTCTAAGGTATCTTCATCCTGTGTCATATGCGTGCATCCGCATTTTGGGCATTTGCCCGGATTTTCTCTTGCAACAACAAATTCTCCACAATCTGCACAGTAGTATGCCGGAATCCGGTGTCCCCACCATAACTGTCTGGAAATACACCAGTCACGGATATTATCTGTCCAGTTGAAGTAAATTTTATCCATTCTCTCCGGTAACAGCTTGATTTCTCCTTCTTTGACTGCTTTTACTGCGGGCTTGATCAGCTCGTCCATTTTTACAAACCACTGCTGTTTGATCATTGGCTCTACGGTTGTGCCACAGCGGTCATGTGTTCCTACATTATGTGCATGAGGTACTACTTTCACCAAAAGTCCAAGCTCGTCTAAATCTTTGATCATGGCTTCTCTTGCTTCGTAGCGATCCATGCCCTGATACTTTCCACCATTTGCATTAATGGTTGCATCATCATTTAATACATTGATCTCAGGCAGGTTATGACGTTTTCCTACCTCAAAATCGTTCGGGTCATGAGCCGGTGTGATCTTTACGCATCCTGTTCCAAACTCTTTATCTACATAAGCATCTGCTACTACCGGGATTTCTCTTCCTACCAATGGGAGGATCAGTGTCTTACCGATCAGATCCTGATATCTTTCATCCTCCGGATTTACTGCAACTGCAGTATCGCCCAATAACGTTTCCGGACGTGTGGTTGCGATTTCAACGAATCTTCCTTCTTCTCCTTTTACCGGATAATTGATATGCCAGAAAAATCCGTTCTGTTCCTCATGCTCTACCTCTGCATCAGAAATAGAGGTCTGACATACCGGGCACCAGTTGATGATACGGGAACCCTTATAAATATAACCTTTATCAAATAATTTGATAAATACATCTTCCACAGCTTTTGAGCAGTCCCCTCATCCATGGTAAAACGCTCTCTGTCCCAGTCTGCAGAAGAACCCATTTTCTTCAACTGCTTTAAAATACGTCCGCCATATTCCTCTTTCCATTCCCAAGCCTTCTCTAAAAAGCCTTCTCTTCCAAGTTCATCCTTATCAATGCCCTGTTCTTTTAAAGATTCTATCACTTTGACTTCTGTTGCAATGGATGCATGGTCTGTTCCGGGCTGCCACAGTGCATTATAGCCCTGCATTCTCTTATAACGGATCAGGATATCCTGCATGGTATTGTCCAATGCATGTCCCATGTGTAACTGACCTGTGATATTTGGGGGCGGCATCACAATTGTAAACGGCTTTTTACTGCGGTCTACTTCCGCATGAAAATACTTGTTGTCTTCCCATTTTTTGTACAGACGATCCTCAATATCTTTCGGATCATATGTCTTTGCTAATTCTTTGCTCATCTTCTCTCTCCTTTTTTTATCAACCAAGCAGATAAGTCTGCTTTTTTCTCTAATAGAATCTAATGAAAATAGTCGTGACACGACTATTTTCCCGTGGATAAAAAACGCCCTTTGCAATCTGCAAAGGGCGTATTGTTACGCGGTACCACCTTATTTCGCCAATCTCTTCTTATTATGATTGGCAATCTCTCGGTCTTATAACGCAGACCAGACGTGAAAACCTACTTATCGTATCTCTAATATTTGCACCTCCTGCAAATCCATTTTTCCTACACTTTCAGTTCTCCGGTTCAAAAGCTACCTTCCACAACGCCTTCTTTAAACGGTCTTTCAGCCGATGAACCATTCTCTCTTTCAAGGGTGTGCTGTGTACTCCTCTTTCTCAACACCTTTTCAATATGTTTTATCTTATAGAGTTCTGCAAAAATTGTCAAGCATTTTCTTCGCCGTCTTCATCATCTACAATGGCTGCCGCTGCTCCTGCGACAGAAGACACTACGGCAATAACTGTTGCCACAATGACCAGCAGAACTATAATTCCCATAAAGATTAAAATATTATTTCCTTCCAGCATATGCTCCTACCATACCTTTCTATACTTATCGTGAATATAGCTCACGCAATCATTTCATTGTTCTTTCATCATGTGAGCATGTTGACTTGCTTTTAATTATTATATCGTGAGCATGACTCGCTTGCACTCATTATACCATAGCTTGCTCCCCTTGTATAGTTTCTATTCTTTCTGTCCGGTTTTCATCGGTATCTGTGCTAAAAATGACTCCCGCAAAAATCAACACACAGCCAAAGATCTCCCGTGTACTCAATGCCTGTCCCAAAAAGCACCCAGCCTGCCAAGACGGAAAAAACAGATTCAAAACTCATCAACAGTGAGGCAATGGTGGGATTAAAATCCTTCTGTCCGATAATCTGTAAGGTATATCCCAGACCACAGGACAATGCGCCTGCATATAATAGTGGCATCCATGCCTGTAGGATATTCCCGATATCCGGTGTTTCAGTAAAGAACATGCAGATCCCTGAGAGGATTCCACAGACTAAAAATTGTATACAGGACAATCTGACACCATCGACCATTGGTGCAAAATGGTTGACTGTCCAGATATGAAATGGAAAAACCAGCGCACAAACTAAGACCCAGAGATCACCTTTTGACAGACTCAGTCCATCTTTGACACATAAAAGATAAAATCCTATAACTGCGATCACTACGCTGACCCAGACATTCCAACTGCATTTTTTTCTTTAAAAATATTCCAATAATCGGCACAAACACAATGTACAATGCCGTAATAAAACCTGCTTTTCCGGCAGAAGTATACTGTATTCCTATCTGCTGTGCATTCGTTGCCACAAAAAGGATGGCTCCGCAAAGAATACCACCAATCCAGAGTGTCTTACGACTGTTTTTTACTGCCTCTTTTTCTTCACTGGTCTTAAACCGGTCAAAAAAGAAAATGCATGGCAATAATACCAGACTTCCGATCAGGCAGCGAATGCCATTGAATGTAAACGGGTTCTACATAATCCATACCGACACTCTGTGCCACAAATGCAACTCCCCAGACAAATGCTGCTAACAGCAATGCCGCACTATTTTTCCATTTTATCTTTTGCATTTTATACTCCTCTTTTTATTGCTATTTTGGTACTTATTTTTAATTCTGACGATTAGTATAGCAGACTTCTTTTAAAAAGTATAGAGCCAAAAAGGGCGCGTCCAACTTGGACACGCCCTTTCGCATATGCTATATCATGAGTATAACCTACCTATATTTACGCTTTATCTACCTGTTTTGTAGCAATGATGTCTACACCTGTTCCTGCAACATCTTTGATGATAACATCACCAATTTTAACTGGAGCCGGTACAGCAACACCCTTTAATGCACGACATACATCAAAGATTTTGCCTTTTGGAATATCTGATTTTGTTTTAACAGATACAGCATCAATTTTACCGCCTTCGCAGATTACAGTACTTGTAACAATTCTTGTAGGATTGGTTACTTCTTTTCTAGCGTAATCATCTCCACGTTTACAAGTATTTCCTGTTACATCCTTAACCTCGCCATTCTCCATGGTTACAGTAAGAGGACAACCCATCGGACATCCGATACATGTTAAATTAATTGTTTCCATTCTTACGCCTCCTCAAGTTTTACTGTAATGGTGTTCAGGCCATCAAATGCAGCCAACTGATCTTTCTTAAGAACAACGTTCTCCATCTCACCTGGTGCCATAACCTGTTTCTTTCTATGTAAGATACGCTCATCATTTAAGTAAACGCTTACATAGTGGTTTTTGTAAACATCACCAACACGGAATCTTACGATAGAATCGCCATCCATACGGTCAACATTTACTACACTAGGTACTGTGTAACGAACACCATCTGTTGCAACGATCTTAACGTCTGGTGTCTTAGTATCTCTGTTAATCTTGCCCTGAACATAATCAGCAGCAGATTTACCAGCCATAGCAGCCTCTTCAGATACGAAGTCTACTAAGTCATGTACATGAAGTACGTTACCACAAGCAAATACACCTTCGATATTTGTCTCTAAGCTCTCATTTACAACAGCTCCGGAAGTGATTGGGCTCATTTCGATGCCTGCTCCTCTGGAGATATCGTTCTCTGGGATAAGACCACAGGAAAGAAGTAATGTATCACATGGATAGTACTCTTCTGTTCCAGGGATAGGTCTTCTGTCAGGACCAACCTCTGCGATTGTGATTCCTTCTACTCTCTCTTTACCTTTGATATCGATTACGGTATGGCTCAATTTCAGCGGAATATCGTAGTCATTCAGACACTGAACGATGTTACGTTTTAATCCACCTGAGTATGGCATTAACTCAGCTACAACTTTAACTTTTGCACCTTCAAATGTCATACGTCTAGCCATGATAAGTCCAATATCACCGGATCCTAAGATAACAACTTCACGACCTGGCATGAAGCCTTCGATATTTACTAATCTCTGTGCAGTACCTGCAGAATAGATACCTGCCGGTCTGTAACCAGGAATGTTTAATGCACCTTTTGAACGCTCTCTACATCCCATAGCTAAGATAACTGCTTTTGCCTGAAGTTCGAACATTCCTTCTTCACGGTTCATTGCAGTAATTACTTTATCTGCGCTGATGTCCATAACCATAGTATTTAACTTGTACTCGATTCCAAGTTCTTCTACCTGATCAATGAAACGTCTAGCATACTCCGGTCCTGTTAACTCCTCTTTGAAGGTATGAAGACCGAAACCATTATGGATACACTGATTTAAGATACCACCTAACTCACGGTCACGCTCTAAAATCAGAATGCTCTCGATACCATTTCTTCTTGCTGATGCTGCTGCTGCTAAACCTGCAGGACCACCACCAATGATAATCACGTCATATGCTTTCATCTGTTCTTCCTCCTTATAATCTGTCTTTCGGGGTTCCAACGATGAACTTGGAATCGCGTCCAGATTTTCTAATTTCTGACTGATCTACGCCTAATTCTCTCGCAAGAATCTCAATCTGTCTTGGTGAACAGAAACCTGCCTGGCAACGACCCATACCAGCGCGTGTACGACGTTTAATACCATCTAATGTAGTTGCACCTAATGGTCTATGGATTGCATCAAGGATTTCTCCTTCTGTAATCATTTCACAACGGCATACGATACTTCCATAAGCCGGATTCTCTTTAATCAAGGCATCTCTCTTTCTTCTTTTGTACAAGAGTTCAGATGTGTAACACCTTTTTTCTTGTTCCGTTGAAGGTCGGATCTTCCTGTAAGTTTAATTTATCCTTTAACATTCCTGCAACAAGAACTCCGATAGCCGGTGAGCTTGTCAGACCCGGAGACTCGATACCTGCTGCATCAAAGAATCCCGGTGCTTCATCTACTTCACCGATTACGAATTCATGGTTGTCCTCATGTGCACGAAGTCCTGCAAAGGAAGTGATAACCTGACGAATTGGTAAACCTTTTTACTGTTGAACCAGCTTTGCTGATCAGCTCGTCAATTCCTTCCTGAGTAGTATTGGTTCCTTCTTTATTTTCAATATCAATAGCAGTTGGTCCTACGATTGTATTTCCATGGATTGTAGGTGATACTAATACACCTTTACCATATTTACCCGGTAACTGGAAGATTGTCTTATCTACGAAATCTCCTGTAACCTTGTCTAATAAGCAGTAATCACCACGTCTTGGTGTGATGTGGATCTTCTTAGAGCTCATCATGTTATGGAATACATCAGCGTATACACCTGCTGCATTTACAACACATTTTGTTGAGATTGCTCCGTTGTTAGTTACTAATTCAAAGCCACCGTCTTTTTTTAACGATATCTCTTACTTCTGTGTTAAATCTGAATTCAACACCGTTTGTAGCTGCATTTTCAGCCATAGCAATGTTTAATTCGAATGGGCAGAACAATTCCACCTGTTGGTGCATATAATGCAGCAACAACATCGTCTGTTACGTTTGGCTCTAATGCCAATACTTCATCATGCTCTAAAATCTTTAATTCTTTTACACCGTTCTTAACTCCTCTTTCATAAAGAGCCTCTAAGTTTGGTCTGTCTTCTTCATGTAAGCAAATTACTAAAGATCCATTTTTTTCTAAAGGAGAAATCAAGCTCTTTAGAAAGATCTTCCATCATTACATTACCTTTTACGTTCAAATCTGCCATAAGAGATCCGTTTTCAGCATCGAATCCGGCATGAACAATAGCGCTGTTTGCTTTTGATGTACCACAACATACATCTTCTGCTTTTTCTACTACGCAAGCATTTACCTGGTAACGTGATAACTCTCTAGCGATTGCACTACCAGATACCCCTGCTCCAATTATTACGACATCATACATGTGTCTGTTACTCCTTTCAGAAAAATGAGCAACGCTCCATCCTAGGATGCAGCATTGCTCAAACTCTTTATTACTATCGTGTTACATATTCCCTATAGCTTATGCCCAAGGAACGATTGCGTAAAGACCTACTGCTAATAAAGCACCGATGATTGGTCCAAAGATCGGAACTACTAAACCATAAGCGAAGTTAGATGTTCCTTTGTTCTTAATCGGTAAGCATGCATGTGCAAGACGAGGTCCTAAGTCACGGGCTGGGTTCATAGCATATCCAGTTGTTCCACCGAAGGACATACCACATGCTAAGATGATTACATATACTGCAACGTTACCCTGAAGTCCGTTCATACCGCCAACCTGAGCCATACCTTTGATTGCGAATACTAATACGAATGTTGCAACTGCCTCTGATACAATGTTCCATCCTGTGCTTGGGATAGAAGGACCTGTGGAGAATACTCCAAGGATTGTTGCTGCATCTTCTTCTGCATCGAACTGTTTCTTAAATGTAAGCCATACAATCCAAGCACCTACGAATCCACCAGCGATCTGAGCTACGATATAACCTGGTACCATGTTCCAAGCGAAGCTTCCGTCAGCTGCTAAAGCGATTGTTAATGCTGGGTTGAATGATGCCACCTGAAGCTGCACCAAAGATAAATGCTGGAATCATAACGGCTGCTGCCCATGCCATAGTAATCTGAACAGTTCCGCCGCCCTTCATTCCTGATTTGCTAAGGTTAACGTTTGCACAAACGCCATCACCTAACATAATTAACATCATAGTTCCTAAAAAATTCTGCCAAATATGGTAACATAAATGTTTCCTCCTCTTTACCCTATTTTATTACTAGTCTTCTTTTTGCCCAACCAAAGGAGCATTTAACTGCTTTCTTCCATCCTTTGATTCTTGTCTCACGCTCTTCAGCACTGATTGCTGGTGTGAAAGTACGATCAAGAGATGTGTTAGCAATAACGTCTTCTTTGTCTTTCCAGTAGCCAACAGCGATACCTGCTAAGTAAGCAGCACCCATAGCTGTTGTCTCTACACATGATGGGCGGTTTACAGGGCATCCACTGATGTCTGCCTGTGTCTGCATTAAGAAGTTGTTAGCACTTGCGCCACCGTCTACGTTTAATGCAGCAAGGTCGATTCCTGAATCAGCTTTCATAGCCTGTAATACATCGTTTACCTGATATGCTAAAGATTCAACTGTTGCACGAACGATGTGATATTTGTTACATCCACGTGTTAAACCAACGATAACTCCTCTAGCATACTGATCCCAATACGGAGCTCCTAAACCTGTGAAAGCAGGTACTACGTAGCATCCAGCGGTATCTTTTTACTCTTGTTGCCATGTACTCTGAATCCGGAGCGGTATCTACAACTCTTAACTGGTCGCGTAACCACTGGATAGCTGCACCTGCTACGAATACAGAACCTTCTAATGCGTAGTTAACCTCGCCGTCAAGTCCCCAAGCGATTGTTGTTACTAATCCGTTCTTAGAGAAGATTGGTTTTTCGCCAGTGTTCATAAGTAAGAAACATCCTGTTCCGTATGTATTCTTAGCTTCACCAGGATTGAAACATGTCTGTCCAAATAAAGCTGCCTGCTGGTCACCTGCAGCTCCACCAATTTTGATAGGACCACCAAATAAGCTTGGATCTGCCTCGCCGTATACACAGCTTGATGGTTTTGCTTCTGGAAGCATGCATTTAGGAATGTTCAGCTCTGCTAAGATTTCATCATCCCACTGTAATGTATTGATGTTGAATAACATTGTACGGGAAGCGTTTGAGTAATCTGTTACATGAACTTTTCCTTTTTGTTAATTTCCAAATTAACCAAGTCTCTACTGTACCGAATAATAATTCGCCGGCTTCAGCTCTCTGTCTAGCACCCGGAACGTTCTCTAAGATCCATCTGATCTTTGTTCCTGAGAAGTATGCATCAATAACAAGACCTGTTTTTTCTCTGATTTTGTCAACGAGTCCTTTGTCTTTTAAGCTATCGCAGTACTCAGCTGTTCTTCTACACTGCCATACGATTGCATGGTGTACAGGTTCGCCAGTAGCTTTATCCCATACGATTGTTGTCTCACGCTGATTTGTGATACCGATTGCTGCAATGTGTTCTGTTGCTGTTGCGCCAACATTTTCCATTGCCTGTTTAGCAACCTCATACTGAGTTGCCCAAATCTCATCTGCATCATGCTCTACCCAGCCTGGTTTTGGGAAAAACTGTGTGAACTCTTTCTGAGCTACTGAGCACATCTCACCCTTCTCATTGAATAAGATACATCTGTTACTAGTTGTTCCGGCATCGAGTGCCATAACATATTTAGCCATTAAAAAAGCCCTCCTCCTTTTTTTTTTTGTTGTACTAATAATATCACATCAAAAACCAAAAGTAATCATACAAACATGTAAAATTGTACAAAAGCGACCGGTTTCTGTCTGGATTATTATATATTATGCATAGCAATTCTAAAACATGTCTTAATTTTTTATTGTATTTTAAGCATAAAAAAACGGCTGTGTACAGGTTTTTCCCCATACACAGCCTTGTTACTTCTTATAACTTATGCTTTTGCTGCTGACATTCCGTTACTGAATTTGAATTTTCCAAGCGTCCGGACTGCTACCGCAATCTGTTTACTGCGTTCTTCTGTCGTCATGTTTTTATTACTGGTTATAAAATCTAACAGATAATAAATGATGGATGTAGAAAAGAAATCTACCATAAACGCCCGTTCTTCACTGCGGATCCCCTTCATCTCACCTGAAGCTGACAGGAATCTGTCTACCTGCTCTGCAACGATTGCCTTTGTGCGGTCTGCCATCTGCTTCCACTCGATCTCGTTTGCTAGCTTTTTATAAAATGCACGATCTGCTTCCATGGTCTCCATCAGCTTTCGCAGCCACTCTTCAAAGGTAATGTCTCCGTCAACATCAATCTCTTCCATCAGTTCTCTGCAGCATATCCACTCGATAACTGCATATAAATCCTGAAAGTGATAATAAAAAAAGCTCTGCCGTTTCATACCTGTCTCTTCCATAATATCCTGAACCGTTATCTTACGGATGGATTTCTGGCGCATCAGTTCTTTTACAGCAAGTGCGATTTTTTCCTTCGTATTACAGCACATTTTTAGTTCCCCCTGTCACGTTCCGCATATTTTACGCATCGTAAAACAAAAAACTATTTATTAACTCCGCTATTTATTATAGCACGTTATGGTTTGTTTTGAAGTCGAATTACCGTTCTTTCTGTCGATTTGTACAAATAGCGATATTGTTAAACTTTTAACCATCTTTTTTATGCCTTTTATCTAATTCTATTTTTCTGTTTTTGTACACTTTGCCTATTGTGTTGAAAAATTGGAACGTCAGGATATTGTGCATTCCATATTATGTCAATCATTCTCATGACACTTTTTTATTTTTGTCCAAAAATTTTACTTTTTGATGACGGTTCCGTCTTCTAAATCTGTTCCACTGCCCAATTTGGTGATCAGTACGGATTTTACTGCGGAATTGCCGATAAAGTCCAAAGCTGCCTCTACTTTCGGTTTCATCGTGCCTTCGCCAAACTGTCCTTCTTCCATGTATTTTTTCGCCTGGGCGGTTGTCATATGGTCTATCGGCTGTTCTGATGCCGTACCATATTCTAAGCAGATTTTTTCTACACCGGTTAAGATGACAAGCATATCAGCATCCACTGCCTCTGCCAGTTTTCCTGCCGCAAGGTCTTTTTTTCGATTACTGCGGAAGCTCCTTTTAAACGGTTTTCCTGTGCAAGTACCGGTATTCCACCGCCTCCACAGGCTATGACTACCTGATCTGCATCTGCCAATGCACGGATGGTATCTATCTCTACGATTTCCATTGGCTTTGGTGCCGCTACGATACGACGGTAGCCGCCTTCCACTTCTACCACATGATTTCCTTTTTTCTCTTCGGCCTCTGCCTCTTCTGCGGACATGATACGTCCTATGATCTTTGTCGGATGATAAAATGCATCATCATACGGATCTACCGTCATCTGTGTCAGCACGGTAGCTACCGGCTTATAGATTCCGCGGTTGAGCAGTTCGGTACGGATCGCATTCTGTAAGTCATATCCGATATATCCCTGACTCATGGCAGAGCAGACAGACATTGGTGTTGCCGTATACTCCGGATATATTTTGCAGAATTTCGGACATTGCCGTATGGATCATTCCAACCTGTGGTCCGTTACTGTGTGAAATGATGATCTGATAGTCCTCTTTTACAAAATCTGCGATTGCTTTTGCCGTCTTTTTCGCTGCTGCCTGCTGTTCCGGCAATGTGGTTCCTAATGCATCATGTCCTAATGCAATAACGATTCTTTTTTTCTTCATGGGTTCCTCCCTATTTTTTCGCTGCACGCGTATTTTTTCTTAGAAATTATTTTCTATATTAACACATTTCCCGCATAAGAACAATAAGCAGCTCTTATAACGGGAAATGTAGGGAGAAATCATTTTTTGTTATTCAGACGGTCTTTTGCCGAGTTTTACCGTCAGTTCTTTTTCTTTGTAGGTACCATTGTCTGCTACCTGTACTTTGACTTTTACTTTTTTTCCTGCCTTATAGTATTTGAGTATTTCCTGCATATTTTCCATGGAGGTGACATCTTTTCCGTCAAATTCGGTCAGGATATCACCTTTTGGATCCCTGCTTTTTCTGCTGCGGAACCCTCTGCTACTTTTGTGACATAGATTCCGTTTGGCATATTATAGGTATTGGCTACGTCATCCGTGATATCTGCACCGGAAATTCCAAGATATGCACTCTCGGATTCGTCCACTGCTTCACGGTTGATCAGATCATTGATGATCGGTTCTGCTTTTGACATCGGAATTGCATAACCCATTCCTTCAACTGCAGTGTCTGAATATTTTGCGGAGTTGATTCCTATGACCTGTCCCTCGACATTCAGTAATGCTCCACCACTGTTTCCAGGGTTGATGGCTGCATCTGTCTGGATCAGTCCATTGGTTACTGTTTCTCCTGATGTCTCATCCTCTAAGGTAACTCCACGGTTCAATGCACTGATCACTCCGGTAGTTTACGGACTGGCCGTATCCTAATGCATTACCGATCGCGATCGCAGTATCTCCAACTTTGATGGAATCGGAATCACCAACGGTTGCTACTTTGATCGCTTTCATGGTATCTGAAGAGATATCGGATAATTTTACTGCAACGACTGCTAAGTCACTGGATGAATCCGTTCCTTTTACTTCTGCACTGACGGTCTGGTCATCGTAAAAGCAGACGGTTAATGTTGTGGCATCTGATACCACATGGTTATTTGTTACAATGTAAAGATATTGATCATCCTGACTGATGATAATTCCGGAACCTGCACTCTCTCCTTCATAGTTCTGGACTCTTCCGAAGAAATCACGATACTGCACTTCCGTCATATTGGTAATTGCTACGATGGACGGCATTACCTCATCTACGATCCCTGAGATATCGGATGATGTGGTCGTACTGTTTTTCGTACCGGTCGTGGTTCCGGTTACTTTTGTGGTGCTGACGCTCTTCGTATCGGAGGTCTGTGCTTTGGAATTGTTATCTATCCCAAGTGCTTTCATTCCCGCATAGCCGGTTCCGACAAATACACCGCCTGCCACCAGTCCAAAAACTAATGCCAGCGCCACGCATCTTACCATTTTTTGCTTAAAGCCACCACCATGAAACCATTTTTTCTTTTGTTTCGGTGTTTCATAATGCTGATAACTGCTTCCTGCCTGATTGTAACTGTGGCCGGTGTTGTCATCTGCCCGCCATGTAGTATTTTCATTTCCTCCATCTCTTATATAACTATAAGAATAGCTGGAGTTGTTTTCATTTCTATTATCCTGATTGTCCATAAGATTGCCTCCCTCATGTTTCTCTTTTTCTTTTCAGTTTATTTTTTGTTTATATTAAGGATTTTAGCTTGTTTTTGTGTCTACTATGTGAAAAAATGCTCAAGAGTTTGTGATGAATGTTTTGATTTTGTGTGAAAGAGGGGCAGGATGAATGATACAATATACAATATAAAATATAAAATATAAATATAATATTCAACCTCCTTGTTCAGTGTCGGGGATTTAGTGGCTCTTGACTCTCTGGGGAGATGTTGGCAGGTGGACGAAACCGATGCAGATTCGCCATCCTGGCTCAACTGCATCTTTTGCAGGCATCCGTGCCTGCAAATTTCTGTAAATGAGCAGAGAGTCAAGAGCCACTAAATCCCCGGCATAAGACAAGGTGGTTGGATATTGTATTGTATTCGAATCGTGACTCTTTTTATATCTCTTCGGCGATATGATGCAATATTCGGATTCGCTTTGCTTCTTATGGACGGAATCGTTAAGTTCTTAACACTCTGCTCTACCATCAGAAATTTCCGTGCACGGATGCACGGAAAAGGTGTGACTGAGCCATGGATGGCGAATTCACACCGGTTTCGTCCGCAGTCATCCCTTTTCCAGAGTGTTTAGAACTTTTGATTTCGGACATGGAAACAAAGTGAACCCGAATATTGTCTTGATTTATCCTGATATTTGATATGCATTACTCCAACATTTTTTGCTATGATAAATATAGAAAAAGAGAAGACACGCATGCCTTCTCTTTCAGTTTCTTCCTATTATATAGTTGTACCCTATACAGCTAACTTAACTTCTTACCTGTTTATTCTACCGTAACCGACTTTGCCAGATTCCTTGGTTTATCAACATCGCATCCTTTTCCTACCGATACATAATATCCAAAAAGCTGTAACGGTATGATCGCCAAAGAATTGGTAAAGTATTTATTCGTCAGTGGAATGTAGATCACATAATCCGCTGCCTTTTCTATATCGATATTGCCTTCGTTGGTAACTGCCATAACAAAGGCTCCACGGGTTTTTACCTCTACCATGTTGCTGACCGTTTTTTTATAAAGGTCTTCCTGGGTTGCAACCGCTACTACTAAGGTTCCGTCCTCTATTAAGGAAATCGTTCCATGTTTTAATTCGCCTGCCGCATATGCTTCGGAATGTACATAAGATATTTCCTTTAACTTTAAGGAACCCTCCATAGAAATCGCATAGTCGATGCCTCTTCCGATAAAGAACACATCTTTTGCTGCGATATAACGGTTTGCAAATTTCTGTATTTTCGTCTGGTTTGATAAGAGCAGTTCTATCTGATCCGGAAGTTTTTTCAGATCTCCTAAGTATTCCTCTACTTCCTGATCTGTGATCCTGCCTCTTGCCGCTGCAAATTTGATTGCTAACAGGTACTGTGCGATCAACTGTGCACTATAGGCTTTGGTTGTTGCAACTGCAATTTCCGGTCCTGCCCAGGTATACATGACTTTATCTGCTTCCCTTGCGATGGAACTTCCGATGACATTGACGATTCCAAGTGTCTTGATCTCCTGACTTTTTGCTTCACGCAGGGCTGCTAAGGAATCGGCTGTCTCACCGGACTGGCTGATGATAATGACTAAATCATTTTCATCTAAAATCGGATTCCGATAACGGAACTCGGATGCCAAGTCTACTTCTACCGGGATTCTTGCCATTCCTTCAAACACATATTTTGCCGTAACTCCGGTATGGTATGCCGAACCACAGGCTACGATATGAATCCGGTTGATGGCACGGATCTCCTCATCGGTCATGCCCAATTCTTCGATCTCTATTTTTCCATCTTTGATCCTTGGGCTTAAGGTATCACGCACGGTCTTTGGCTGCTCATACATCTCTTTGAGCATAAAATGCTCATATCCGCCTTTTTCCGCTGCGTTGACATCCCACTCGATCATCTTGCTTTCTTTTTGGATCGGCTCTCCATCCACATTGTAGAATTCAATGGCATCTTTTTTCAAACATGCGATCTCTTCATTCTGGATGAAAAATACCTCTCTCGTATATTTGAGCACTGCCGGAACATCGGATGCGATCAGGTTTCCGTCCGTTCCTTTTCCGACGATCAACGGACTGTCTTTTCGCACGGAATATACGGTATCCGGATAGTCCGAGAAAATAATGCCCAATGCATAGGAGCCTTCTACCCTGTGCATGACTTTCGTAATAGCTTCTAATGGGTTGCCTTTGTAATAATAATCTAATAACTGTGCTAAAACTTCCGTATCTGTTTCTGAAATGAAACGATACCCCTTTTCTAAAAAGCATATTTTTTAATTTCAGGTAATTCTCTATAATTCCGTTGTGAACAACCGCAATGGTCTGATCGGTATTGCAATGCGGATGTGCATTGACATCGGATGGTTCTCCGTGTGTTGCCCAACGGGTATGACCGATTCCAATATGACCCGGAAGCATGGTTCCATCATGTGTCAGTTCACTTAACACCTTTAATCTCCCGGTTGCTTTTTTTACATGGATTTTTTCTCCATCGAATACTGCCATTCCTGCTGAATCATAACCACGGTATTCCAGCTTTGACAGCCCCTCTAATAAAATCGGTGCTGCTTGGCTTTCTCCTACATATCCTACAATTCCACACATACAAAATTCCTCCATATGTTGTTTTCACTACCTGCAAAAAAAAGTTCTTACTGTATTTTTTACTGCTTCTGTCTCTTTTTTGTATAACCGGTATCGTTAATAATCTGTTTGCTTTTTTCTTTTTACACTGTCGGTCGGAGTATATGTGTCCGAACCAAACAGGTATTCATGCAGCTCGATAACGTTTGTCTCTAAATCCAACGGAATGACACAATCGCCGCGTTTGCCCATGTTTTTTGGTCTTTAACTCAAATGGGAATCCTGAATTGTCTACCATTTTATAACTTAATGCATGGCTTCCTAAGGATAACATCTGTTTTGGTGTAATGTTGGTACTGATATCATCAAACACTTCATCAACGACACTGTTAATCGTTGTGACACCTGATTTCTGAACTTTTTGTTATCATTGCCTCAATAACGGTTCTCTGACGTTCGGTTCTCTTATAGTCATCTCCTGCCAGCTTACGGATTCGTGCATAAGCAGTAGCCTGTACACCATTTAAATGAAGTACACCGGAACCACTTAAGGTTGTATTCTTCTTTCCGGTTACCTGTGCAACTTCTCCGGAATATTCGTTGATCTTTGCAACTTCCTGTGGAGTAACATCAATGTCGACTCCTCCGATCAGGTCGATGGTTTCTACCAGTGCATTAAAGTCAACGGCCACATATTTTGTGATCTTTAAATCTAAGTTTGTATTCAGGGCTTCGATTGCCTGCTTTGGGCCGCCTCTCTGGTACGCAGAGTTCATTTTTGCATAAGTATCATCTTTTACATTCAGATAAGTATCACGGTATATGGATACCAGTTTGACTTCTTTAGAATCATTGTTGATACTTGCAAGCATGATCGTATCAGAGTTACCGGATTCATAAGTTCCATTGTCACGGTTGTCCAGTCCGAACAATGCAATGACCGTATATTTTCCCATGACTTCATCGGTACTATCGTCTAGATCATTCATTAAGATATCATCCTCATCCAGCTTATTATAGTCAATTTTTTTCTAATTTCAGCCAGACAAAAACTGCTGCTAACAGTATTAACAGTATTACAATCTCAACAATAAACATTACTTTTCTGCGTTTTGCACGCTGTTTTTTTGTTGTTTTCTTTTTTTTCTTTGTATCTCCCATTTTCTCACCTTATTTTTTTTTAATTATTTTTGCTTATCATACAGGAACTGTGAATAAAATACAATTATTTTTTTCTTAATTTTTCTTTTTATGCAAACACTCATGTATGTACAGCCAGCTTTTGAGTATTCCTCCCGTTCCTCTTTTGTCATGTTAAAATATTCTTCCATCGACAATTTGATGGGCTGCATCTGTACTTCGTTCTCACATCGGTAGCAGATGACTTCCTTCCTTCTGGATGCCTCTCGGAACTGTCCGCATTCCGGGCAGATATAAATCTTCATAGCATTTTCCCTCCCTGACTTATGTCTGAACTGTGATAAATACGCCGTTACCCTGCACCTCTATGGCACCGGAATCCGCAGGTATGAAAAAACTTTTTCGCCTTTTTTTCCTGTTTTTTCCTCTCCGGCAACCCGTAACTTCATACAGCCTTCCATAATGGTTAACGTTACAAATGAATCTTTGCAGTTCTCTATCTTTAACTCTTCCTGACACTCATATCTTACTGCCGTAAAATAATCGCATCGTCCAAGGATTGTTTTCTCCTGTCCTGTCTTTACCGGTATGGAAACTTCTTTTTTCTTTAAGTTGCTGACTTCGATCGCTTCCGCAATGTGCAGCTTTCTAGGATTTCCATCCGCATCCCTTCTGTCGTAGTCATAGACCCGGAAAGTACAGTTTGAATTCTGCTGGATCTCATAGATGATGATTCCTGCTCCGATCGCATGGATCGTCCCTGCCTCCACTAGGAAATAATCTCCTTTGTGTACCGGCACTTTATTCAGAACTTCTAAGACCGTATTTTCTTCAATACGTCTTTTAAACTCTTCTTTGGTCATGTCTCGATTGACACCAAAAATAGATATAAGCATCCTCGTCACATTCTACAATATACCAGAGTTCTGTCTTTCCGTTGTCCATCCCAGCCGCTTTTGCATAGGCATCATCGGGATGTACCTGTATCGACAGCTTTTTGTATCAATACGTAACAAAGTTAGTGCACGGCGGACGACCGGACAAGCGCTGGTTATCGGCAGCGACGCCCTACCCCGTTCGGCCGAGATGTTCAGGGATTGTTTCCGGGAAGCGGGCATTATCGTGGCCGACAAGATATTCACCTGCTCCGCTGGCCGGCGAAGCCGTGAGGCTCGACGCGGCGGGCGTCGCGCAAGTACGTATACGGTTACGGCTTTGCGGAATTGGTCGCCAGTGGACGTATGTCGAGGGATTGGAGAACATTGCTGTGAAAGACCGACGCTATTCCCGTGGCCGTGGGCTCGAAGGCGTCATCAGCGACCTGACGAAGCTGACGGCACCGTTGCGGCCGTCGTTACATGTGCGTCGGCTTTGCGCCTCGATGGACGGTTGCCACGGCCCACGGCGCTTCCACGATCACCATCGGGGCAACAACGAACGTTCGACTTGTCCGGCGCCCTGGCATGTCCGATCCGCGGATCGCGGCTGGGCCCCAAAGGCGATGTCGGCGTCGAGGTATGACGATCTGATCGCCAAGGTCCTGCCGGCGCCGACATCATTAGAAACAGCAATGAGCATGGTAGAAGGTACTGCTAGATCAATGGGTGTAGTAGTTGTAGACTAATCATAGTTAAATATTAAATATTTAAAATAAAATAAAAAAATTGGGAGAGCGAAGGCTCGTTAAAACCAAAGGAGGTAAAAATGAAAAAAAATTAGCAAAAGATACGCAGAAAGCGTAAAATTAGTTGAAAAAGACAAAGAATATGAAATCAAAGAAGCTTTTTAGATTTAGTTGAAAAAATGCCAAAAGCAAAATTTGATGAAACAGTTGAATTACATGTTAAATTAGGGTGTAGGTTCAAAAACATGCTGACAGCAATACGTATCTTAAAAGA